>ULWS01036843.1_pt1 | contig 142531 bp, 130 predicted proteins | sample 1960591 | NCBI WGS metagenome assembly ULWS01 (sample SAMEA4835818, study PRJEB28245) | human gut metagenome | biome: gut microbiome; material: fecal sample | place: Denmark | collected 2008
CCAGTAGGGTGAAGAAAAACAGGTAAGCGTCCACTAAATCATAAAAATGACTTATTTAGTGACCATCTTAAATTAGACCCAAATCGTTATATATTGACCTTTCCATCAACATGCCTAGACAAACAGTCTGCCTTTGATTTAGAATCAATATTAATAGATGCTGCATTGAAGGATTCCTATACATTGTCTCCTAGAGGTTTGAGAAATGTTAGAACTCCAGATTTTCAGTTAATAAACAAAATAAGGGGTCATAAGATTAATGGAAGTTACCTTAGACAAGCTGCTTAGTGGCAAATCAACACGAATTAATTCAAAAGATTTTCTTTCAACAGAAGACTATGTAAAGCCTTTTATTGAAGAAATGAGTAAATTCACTTCTACTTATAGAATAGAAGCTATCCCTCCCTCTCAAGTTACTACAGATAAAGAAGGAGAGGATATTACCTATAACAGGGTATTAGTGCAGGCAATCATGCCTACTCAAATAGATGAGTATAATGAAATATATACTTTGGCATATTCTTTAGACATAAGAAGGCCTATTTATAAAGTATATAAAGCGATGTTTAATAATACTACTAATTCAATAATTGCATTTGATCCAAATTGATTGGTAGTTAATGAAATTAAACCAGCAGAGACTTTTACACTTCCAATTCAAAACTTAATGAGTTTTACAAGTGACTTTGAAGTTAAACTCAAGAAATATAAAAACGATACTTTATCTACCAAAGAAAACGATCGTTATGTAAGACTGGGTTCTTGGATTGAAAAATGTCAATTTGCAGTATGGCAAAATGACTTTGGAGGAAAGGTTAAATGGTCTCCAACAAATGTTGTTAAGGCTTATAATAACATTTATATAAATACATCAAGTGATTATTATGTTGGTGATAAGGACTCATCTGTAATTAATACATATAATTCATTTGCACAGCTAATTGCAGATGATAAAAAAGATATTTGCAATAAGTTTGAGAAAACTATGCTAATTAATTTATTATTAGGATTAAAATAATGACAGTTGAACAATGGTTAAATAATGACGAATTAGCTATTACTATCTGGAAGAATAAATATAGGTTTGAAGATGAATCACTAGACGATTGGTTCAAAAGAGTTTCTGGAGGTAATGAAATCGTAGAAGAACAGATCAGAGCTAAAAAATTTATTTTTGGAGGTAGAATCCTTGCTAATAGAGGGTTATCTGATAAAAATAGAAAAATAACATATTCAAACTGTTATGTAGTTGCTCCTCCTGAAGATAATCTTGAATCTATTTTTGAGTGTGGGGCAAAGTTAGCAAGAACATTCAGCTATGGGGGAGGTTGTGGAATTGATATTTCTAATTTGAGACCTTCTGGAGCAAAAGTTAATAATGCTGCAAAAACTACTTCTGGAGCTGTAAGCTTTATGGATTTCTATTCATATATTACTGGACTGATTGGTCAGAGTGGTCGTAGGGGAGCACTAATGATTTCTATTTCTTGTGATCATCCAGATCTTGAAGAGTTTATTGAGATTAAGTCTGACTTAGATAAAGTTACAAAAGCTAATATCTCTGTTAGAGTTAGTGACAAATTTATGGAAGCAGTTGTTAAAGGTGAAACTTTAATATTGAAATTCGTAACTGATACTGGTGAAACAATTACTAAAGAGGTAGAAGCATATCCTATTTTTAGAAAGCTTGCTCAAATGAATTGGGATTATGCCGAACCTGGTATATTGTTTTGGGATAGAATAACTAGCTGGAATTTATTATCAAATAATAAGGAATTTTCTTATGCAGGAGTAAATCCCTGTGCTGAAGAACCTCTGCCAGCTGGAGGGAGTTGTCTTCTTGGAAGCATAAACCTTGCAGAATTTGTTACAAAAGAAAGAAAACTTGACCTTAGTTCCTTAAGAGAAACTATTCAAGTTGCAGTTATTGCTTTGAATGAAGTTCTTGATGAGGGTCTTCCTTTACATCCTTTACAAGAACAAAGGGATTCTGTAGCAGAGTGAAGGCAAATTGGCCTTGGTGTTATGGGTCTGGCTGACATGCTTATTAAATTAAGAGTTAAATATGGTAGTACTACTTCTAGATCCATTTTAGAGTCAATTGGACATGAATTAATTATGACTGCTCTAGAGACTTCTTCTATTTTAGCTGTCAACTGTGGACCATATCCTAAATTTAATCGTGATTACGTTATACGAACTCCTTTCTTTAAGAATTTAGATTCTGGGGATATGAATGACTTACGTTTCCAAAGTTTGCATGATGATATATGTAAGTATGGTTTACGCAATTCTCAATTACTTACTTGTGCCCCAACTGGCAGTATTGCAACTATGTTAGGAGTATCCACAGGTTGCGAACCAATTTTTGCAACTTCATATACACGTAAAACTGAATCATTGGTAAATGAGGAAAAGTATTATAAAGTATATACCCCAATTATAAAGAAGCTTATTGATGAAGGGTTTTCTGAAGAAACTTTACCCGAGTATGTAGTTACATCAGAACAGATTCCATATAGAGAAAGAATTAAAGTTCAAGCAACTTTACAGAAGTTTATTGATGCTTCTATTTCTTCTACCATAAATCTTCCAGAGTCAGCTACTATTGATGATGTAGAAACTATTTATAGATTAGCTTGGGAGGAAGGTTTAAAGGGTGTTACAGTTTATCGTTCTGGATGCAAAAGGGGTGCAGTCTTATCAAAGAATCCCGTAATTAAAGAATGCCTAAAACGTCCTGAATCTGTTGAAGCTAAACTAATTAGATTTAAGAATGGTTCTGAAAATTGGATTGCATTTGTAGGTCTCATTGACGGAAGGCCTTATGAAATCTTTACTGGAATTAATAACATTGAAGATTTCCCGATTCCTACCTCAATAACTGAAGGTGAAATTATCAAAGTAAAAGACTCATTAGGAAAGCGTTATGATTTTCAATATACTGATAAGTATGGATATACTAATCGTTTAGGAGGACTTTCTCGCATCTTTAATCAAGAATACTGGAATTATGCTAAATTAATATCTGCTTTATTAAGAGGTGGTATTGAATTAGATAAGGTAGTTAAGATTATTGATGGAATGCATTTTGAGTCAGATACTCTAAATACTTGGAAGAATGGTGTAAAGCGTGCTATTAAAACTTTTATAGTTGATGGAGTTACTTCACATGAAGTTTGCCCAGATTGTGGTGAGCATTTGATATACGAAGGGGGATGTACTATATGTAAAAATTGTGGGTTTAGTAAATGTGGATAGATCCGTACTTTAGACAACAGGGTATTGCCAAGTATAAAGAATTAAAAGATGATGGCAAGTTTGAAGGGCTAACCAGAGTACAAATTATTAAATTACTACGTAGTGAAACTGGACTTGGTTTAGCAGAATGTTCATCTATCTATAGAGAATTAAATACTATGACTATTCTATTAGATAAACTAACTGATGATAAAACTGTTATAGGTAATATTCTCACTGGGCTTAAAAAGAAAGGCGGCTATTGCCCATGTAAAATTGGGAAAGAAGACGAAAATCTCTGCCCTTGTAAAGAATATCGTGATACAGGACATTGTCATTGTACATTATACAAGAATGCCTAAATATACATTACACGTTCCTGTTTATGGATCGTTAGATCTTGTGATTACAGCAGAGAACGAACAAGAAGTACTAGAGAGGTACTTAGAAGAAAGAGATAACTTATTAAAGTTTAATGATGGAAAACTGCAAGATGACTTAGATATATCATATGTAGTTCAAATTAATGATAAGACACAATGTTAAAAATTATTATCCTTATCTTTTTAGGGTTAGAAATTCTTTCACGTGTAATAGCGTTAGGAAATGATGACCTTAGAAATAAAATGGCAATGATGCTGGAAGATACTGTAAAAGATTTCAGACTAAATGGTTCTAAAACTAAAATGAACCTTGCAGTATGGATATTATTCTTTATTGCAGTTCTTTTATGCTAGTAAATATAAAGAAATTAGTTCCTGAAGCAGTAATACCTACCTATGCTAAGGAGGGTGATGCTGGAATGGATTTAGTTGCTACTTCAGTTGATCATAGTAATGAGCATTACATTGAATATGGAACTGGGTTAGCTGTTGAAATCCCTGAAGGCTATGTTGGTTTAATCTTTCCTAGAAGTTCTAATAGTAAAAAAGATTTGCAGCTTTGTAATTCAGTAGGTGTAATAGACTCTGGATATAGAGGAGAAATCAAATTACGTTATCGAAGAATTATTAACCCTACTCCCAAAAGAAATTTTGTAGTAACTGATGTAGAATTTCAAGAGGAATTAGAGAGTAAGGTACCTATATTACGTATAAAGGCTGATTTTTCTTGCTATGGTGTTGGAGATAAAGTAGGACAAATTATAATTATGCCAATTCCATTAATTAGTTTTAATGAGGTTCAGAAATTGTCTGAGACTGTTAGAGGCAATGGTGGATTTGGTTCAACAGGAAAATAATGACTACAAAAGAAATAACACAAACTCTACGAGATGATTTATTGCAAACTATCTATAATCTACAGGATAAATTTCTTAATTTTGAACTTGGAGATGAACAAGCAGATGTATTAGTTTCAATCTTTACCTTTTTACGTAAGAAAGGGTTTGATGAGTTAGTTCTTTCTGGCCCTGGAGGAAGTGGAAAATCTGCTATAACCAAACTAATCGTTCTGTATCTTGAAAAACAATGTGTTCCTTACATTTTAGCAACTCCAACAAATAAAGCTTGTGGAGTACTTCATAATTATACAGAGCGTGACGTTATAACACTTCATAAACTTCTAACTTTAAAACCTACTATTGACATAATTAATCTTGACTTTAAAGACCTTCAATGAAGTACTGATTCGATCTCTTCAGGCATTCCATTGAATGGGGTTTTGATTATTGATGAGTGTTCTATGATTAACTCTGATTTATACGAGTTTATCAAAGAGAAAGCTAAGATTAGGCAATGTAAAGTAATTTATACTGGAGATGATAAACAGTTATATCCAGTTAAGGAAAAGAAACTATCTAAACCTTTTCAATGCAATCATCAATATTATTTAAGTAAAGTTTATAGACAACAGGAGAATAATCCTCTATTGGATATTTTAAACACACTTAGAGATCATTCAATTAAACAATTTTATGAAATTCGTTCTCCTGAAGGTAATCTTGTAATATTCCATCATTGGAGAAAGTTTGTATCTTCTGCCTCACATCTATTTAAAAAATCAGTAGATTTAGGTAATCCAGGGATTGTGAAATTACTTGCTTATACAAATAAGCGAGTAGAAGCCTTTAATCATATTCTTCGAGATGCCATATTTCAGAATGAATCTGAATATAATGTTGGAGAAATTTTAATGGGTTATGATACTTGTAGTTACAAAGACAAACGAGTATTCAAATCTATGGAATTTGAGATTATAAACTCTGCAGAATACATCGTGACGAATATAGTTCCTGGGCATTGTCAATTGGGGTATATTACATATAAAGGATATTATTTGACCCTTCGTCCAATTAACACAGAATATTCAGAGGATGAAATATTTATTATTTCAAGAGATACTAATGAGAAAGACTTAACTGCTTTAGCTGCATATATAGAACTAATGCGTTTAGATGCAATTCAAGCGCGTTCAAAAATAGTAGCATCAAAATTGTGGAAAGAGTATTTTCGAGTTATGGAATCTTTTACTACTCCTGTTGATTTGGTTTATGGAAATAGAACTGTAAGAAAGAAGACTCTTGATTATGGTTATTGTTTATCTGTTCATAAATCTCAGGGATCAAACTATGATAACATATTAATAGATATGGGTAACTTGTTTACTTGTAAGAATAAAGAAGAGTTAAGACAGTTACAATATGTAGCTTTGTCGCGAACTCGTAATAATATTAGTATGCTTATTTAAATGCATGATATATTAATTTCTAGAGATTCTAGAGGAAAAATTAGAGTTGTAGATATTTCATATGAATGAAATGATACAACCCATAGTTTTTTAATTATTAGAAAAACATCTCAATGAGGAGGTAAAGTAACTAACCAACCAATCATTGAAGTTAAAAGAGGGAAGGCGCAACGTACAGCTGCAGAACAAGTTAAATTGGAGTATAACAGTAATGTTAAGAAATACCTTGATAAAGGTTATAAGAACATTCGTGATTTTAAAATAGAGTCATTAGATGATGTGGATGATCCAGGCAAATTACTTGGGGATATAACTACTGATCAATCTGGTGCACCTAAGCCAATGTTAGCTAAAAGTTTTGACGGTGTAGCTACCTCAACATTTGAACATGAGTTTTATGGCTCAACAAAAATTGACGGAACACGATGCCTTATGCATTGAAATGGTTCCGAAGTAACTACATCCTCAAGAGGAGGAAACAACTATGATGTTGCTGCTAATTATATTAGGAAAGATCCTAAAGTAATGAAGTGGCTTAAAGAACATCCTGACATATGACTGGATGGAGAATTATATGTACATGGATTACCTTTGTCTTATATCTCTGGTATTGTTAGACTTCAAACTTTGGATGAAAAACATAAACAGTTAAAGTATTATGTTTATGATTTAGCTATCCCTGATGTAAAATTTAAGGATAGATTAAAGATTTTAAAGGATTTTGAGAAAGCTGTTTCTGATTCTGACAAAATTGTAATGGTTAAACATGTAAAAGTATCTGGATGGCTAAATATGAAAGCTCTTCATGATCAGTATGTTAATGATGGTTGGGAAGGTTTAGTAATTAGAAATCCTGATAAAGAATATAAGTTTGGAACACGAGACAATCGTATGATCAAACTTAAAATGTTTGAAGATCATGAATATAAAATTCTAGATCTAGTAGATGGCCTTAGAGATGAAGATTTATGTTTCTTAATGGAAACTAAAGAAGGATATCAATTTAAAGCAAAACCTATGGGAGACAGGGCTTTGAAACAATGGTATCGAGATCATATTGAAGAATTAAAAGGTCAAATGGGAACAGTAAAGCATTTTGGTATGACTAAAACAAATACCCCAGTACCAAATCTTCCTGTATTTAAAGCAGTTCGAAATTATGAATAAAAATTTGGAAACTATTGTTAATCAACTAATTGATTACTATAAAGAATTAAACGATTTAAAAGAATCAGGAATTGATATTTCTAAATTAGCAGCACATAAAGTCCTATTTAATTTGTACACGCAGGCCTTAATTGATTCTATCGGACTTGATTTAGCATTAGCTATTCAAAGGTATGCAGAGCATCCAGTGGGTACTATAGAAGAATTTATTGTATATCTTAAGGAAAATTATCCAGAAAATGGCGTAAGAACAGTAACTAGACCTGATGTTAAAGAATTAAAAGAATGTGCAGAAGAAAAAATAATTAGAGAAAAGATTGAGTCTGGAGAATATACCCGTAAAACAGTTCCTGAAAAGATTGATTTTATGACTGAAGAGGAACTTCTTAATATGAATAAAAAAGAATCCACGGCTGCTAAAGATGAGAAAGTCATTAATGATGTATGTCAAAAAATTCCTGAGTATTATGTAAATGGTAAGAAAGTTGCTAAGGAGGTTTATGATGAGGCAATGACTAAATTTGATACTCTCTTAACTAAGTTATTTAAAGCACTCGATGAATAATATTTCTTTTATTGATTTTGTGAATTCAAATATTGAAAAATATATGAAAGAGCAAAATCACAAAATGTTAATTGCGTTTAGGAATATTAAATCTGAATATGTCTATACAAAAGAGAAATCTGGAAGTACAGACGGTGAGATTATTAAGAAAATGTTCAATAAACGAAAGGAGACTTGTGAGATTTATAGGGATAAGAATTTAGAGCTTTTTGAAGCTGAAAATCGTGAGATGATTATTCTCCATCCTTTTCTTCCTGTAAGTGTTCCTAAGAATGTGATCCTACAGTATCTTAAAGGTCTTTCTATTGTAAAGGACAAGAAGAATTTTAAGGCCTTTCAAGATGCTTGTGTTGAAGAATTTGGAGAAAAAGTTGAGTCTTCAATTATCTTAGAACACATAAATTCGTAATTTTTATACCCCAAATTTCGATTAATTATCTATTTTGAAGGGGTAGTTCCGCTCAAAATTTTAATCGAAATTTGGGGCTTATTTTTAAAAATTTTATTATCTTTGTATGTCAAAATATAATATCAAATATGAAAAGTAATAAAATTTTTAAATTAAATTGTCCCCAATGTGGGAGTGAAAGAATATATACTAGTTATTCGGCTTTGTATATTGCAAGAAAAAATAGCACTCTATGTAAAAAATGTGCTCAAAGAAGTATTGTTAAGCACATTTCTACAGTAGAAAAACTACTTGAAGAAACTCCAGAGAGCTACTATTGAATAGGATTTCTTCTTGCGGATGGAAACTTTAAAAATGGAAGGATTCGTTTAGGTTTAGGAATAAAAGATGAAAATCACTTAATAAAATTTTGTGAATATATTAATTATTCTGGAAGTATATCAAGAACTCCTATAAAAGTTAGTATGGGAGTAATGCATAAGGAGATAGTTGAACAGATACAAATAAAATTTAATATTCAAGAAAATAAAACAATAAATCCTCCTAAATATATAGTTCCTAATAACTATTTAGGGTTAAGTCTAATTATAGGTTTTATTGATGGGGATGGAAATATTAATAAACAGTATAAGAGACAGGATGGATTAATTAGAATAAAGTGTCATTCATCTTGATTCCCAGTTTTATGCCAATTTTCAACTATATTGAATTGTGCACAACCATATATAAACAAGCAAGGATACGTAGTATTAAATATTGCTAAGCATTCTTCTGTAGAATTGTTACAATCTACTATAAAGCAATATACTTTGCCTGTATTAATTAGAAAATGAAGTAAATTATGTTAAAAATAATATTAAATAAGGAGGATTTGGGGTGTCGCAAGGTATTTTTTACCAGCGACACTCATTAGCTACTTTAGGCATGGAAATATAATTAAGTATTGTGACCGTCCTTTTGTTAGTGTGCAGGAAATGGACCATGCCTTAATACAAAATTGGAACAAAGTAGTTGGAAAGGATGATTATGTTTTTCACCTTGGAGATTTTGCATTTGCTGATAAAAGTAAATGGAGGCAATTGGCAAACTCCTTAAATGGAACAAAGTGGCTAATTCAAGGTAATCATGATCGAACAGATGATATTCCAATAGAATGTTTTGAAGCTGTGGAAGATATGTTGCAGCTTTCAATCTATGATGAAGAAGTAGAGAATTATTCTACTTTTATTATGGGCCATTATCCATTAGCTACATGGGCAGGAATTAATAGAAGTATATGTAATTTACATGGGCATATTCATAGTACTCCTGATCTAAGTGGAACTGGATTTGACACTATTATAGCCAAAAATGCTCCTTGGAATCAATATGATGTTGGAGTAGACCGAAACAACTTTACTCCAGTTAGTTATGAGGAGTTAAAAATTATCTTTACAAAACGAATGCTTTATGGAAGTAAATCAGTTAAGGGTACACGAAAGAGTGGTCCAAATTCTATATCAGAATCTTAATCAAAATGCCTTCAGGATTGACGATGAAGGTTATGAATACCTTGATGAGGAATATACAAATCTGTATGACGGATTAGTATCACGAATCTGAGCAATTGAATCTCTAATATGGATTTAAATATTTACGTAGAAAAATTGTATCAGGCTTGAATTAAATATAAAGGAGTTAGAATTCTTGTAGACTATGATGATACAATTAAACCGTATAATACAGCTTCTGAAGCTCTTTGTAAAGACATAATTAATACTTTAATTGAAGCCCAAGAACTAGGAGCTACGGTAGTTCTATGGACCTGTAGATCTGGGACCCGTTTAAAGGAAGCTGTAAATTATTGTAAATCTGTAGGATTAGAATTTACTGATGTCAATCCTGTAGAACCTTTCTTACCAGGGTATTCTATGAAAGCCTATGGTAATATACTACTTGATGATAAAGCTGGATTAGAACAAGCTTTAACTACATTAAAATTAGCATTATACAAATATAAAAAGTTCGTTTATGAAATTAACGAGAAGCAAAGATTGCAATCCTAACTACCTTGCTAAGATTGTACAAATTGATTCATTTAGACCTCACCCTAATGCTGAGCGTCTAAAGTTAGCAACTGTTGATGGATATATAATTTCCACATCAATTGATTCTGCAGAGGGAATCTATGTATATTTTCCTGTTGAATGTGTTATCAATTCCGACTTTTTGAAGGTTAATAATCTTTACAGAAAAGCAGACCTTAATCCTGATCCTACTAAACAAGGATTTTTTGAAGAGTCTGGTCGAGTAAAATGTATTAAACTAAGAGGACTTGCCTCAGAAGGGCTTATCATGCCTATCTATGAGTTGTGTAAATTTTCTGGAGAAGGAATTGCAGAACCTATAGATTCTGTTGAAATGTCAAAATTAGTAGGAACAGAATTTGATACTGTAAATGATAAATTGTTTGTCTGGAAATATGTGATCCCTACTAAAGCTTCTGGTGGAGGAATTAATGGCTCAGCTAAAGAAAAGAAGAAAATTCTTAATATAGTTGATGATCAATTCCATTTTCACATCGATACAGAACAGTTACAGAAAAATATTCATAAGGTTCAGCCAACTGATATCATTAATATCTCTTGGAAAGAGCATGGAACAAGTTTGATTCTATGTAACCTACTTACTAAGAAAAATCTCTCTTTAAAGGAAAAGATTGCTAAATTCTTTGGAATTCCTGTATCTGAAAGTGAATATAAGAAATTTTGTTCATCTAGAAAAGTTATCAAAAATCCTGAACTAAATCCTAGCATGACCAAGGGATATTACGATTGTGATATTTGGAATCTTGCCTTCGAAGTATTAAAGGATTACTTATCTAAGGGGCTTTCTATCTACGCAGAAATTGTAGGATATATGCCTACAGGATCTATGATTCAATCTGGATATGATTATCAATGTATCTATGATTCTAAAACTTATGAGTATTCAAAAATGACTCCTAAACAAATGTATGATGCAAAACTGTTTGACATTATTGTTTACAGAATTACATATACTAATGTAGAAGGAAGAGTTTTTGAATTCTCTACTCAACAAATGAAGACCTTCTGTGAAAAGTATGGAATTCATTGTATTAAAGAGCTCTACTATGGAACAGCACAACAGTTATTTCCTGAGTTGAATCCCGATGAGCATTGGCATGAAAATTTCTTGCAAGCATTGAGAGATAAATACTTAGAGAGAGAGTCTGTTCTTTGTAACAATAAAGTTCCCGAAGAAGGAATTGTTCTTCGTAGAGAAGTAAGTGAAATTGATGTTTATAAACTTAAGTCAGTAGCATTCCTTGAGAGAGAAACTAAGATGCTTGATAAGGGAGAAGCTGACATTGAATCAGGACAAGAATAATGAAGTCATTTTCTAAAGAAGAAATTCAGACACTCAAAGAAAACAAGGAAGTTTTATATTTTTATAAGCTTCCTTGTTCTTTATTTGATTCTGGATTTCAATATATTATTGTTACTGATGCTCCAGAACCTTCTGAAAAATATGATAATGTAAAATATCTTTCTTCTCAGTGTTGGTTTCAAAGAATGCAAAATGGGAGTTTACTCCCAATAGTTTGCACATCACTTGGAAAATCCTATAAGATAAAAGAATATGTATCTGTCTATGTAAAGCCAGATATTATAAAGCTTAGAAAATTATTAGAAAACAGTTTATTAGGAGCTTGTAAATATTCTTGAAGTTTATCTGATGATGAAATTATACAAGAATCTTTATGGGGAATCCAAGTAATTAAAGAGGGAAGAGTGAATAGAATTGATGTATTTAAATCAATTTATAAGGTGACTGAAGCTTTTAGTGAATTTTTAGAAGTATCTGCGCCGATGTATCGAATGTGGAGGGAGAATAATGAGTAAGATGATCGTACTTCAAGGCTGTCCTGCTTCAGGTAAAAGTACCTGGGCTAAAGAGTTTATAAAGGATAAGCCTAACTGGGTAATTGTATCCAGAGATGAAATTAGAGAGGGAACTGGTAAATATTGGGTCCCATCTCGTGAAAATTATATTTCTGATATTGAAGAATTTTCTATTAGAGCAGCTATTAATCGTAACTTAAATGTTATTGTAGATGCCACTAATCTTAATCAGAAAACTATTGATAAGTTAACTAAACTCGCTACTGAACTAAAGGTAGACATAGAGTTTAAAAAGTTTGTTATTTCATTCAATGAAGCTTACTGGCGTGATACGAAAAGGACTCGTAAAGTAGGACTGGCAGTATTACGTAGGTTCTTTAATACATATTTTCCTGATATGTCTCAGGAAATTGTAAACCAAGAAAAGGAATCTCCAGCTAAAGAAAGATTTATTCTTAAACAAGATGAAACTCTTCCTCATGCTATTATTTGCGATATTGATGGAACTTTATCATTAATGAATGGAAGAGGTCCGTTTGAGTATCATCGAGTAAATGAGGATCTTCCAAATAATCCTGTCATTGATTTAGTTAACTCTTTATCAAAGATGTATCAAATTATTATTGTTACAGGTCGTGAAGATACCGAAGTATGTAGGAAAGAAACTCTTAAATGGCTGAATAGATATTTAACATGTAGCGATTTTTTATTCTATATGAGAAAAGAAAAAGATTATAGAAAGGATGCTATTGTTAAGACTGAAATTTATAATGAACATATTAAAGATAAATATTGTGTAGCTGCGGTATTCGACGACCGAGACCAGGTTGTGAACGATTGTTGGAGAAAGCTAGGATTACTATGTAATCAGGTTTGGAAAGGAGATTTTTAATATGACTGTTGATGAATTTAATGATAAATGGAAGAACCATTTAGAAGAAGGATTTGAAGGATTGGAGTTTAGTGATGCTGAAGGGAAGGTTGTGGATTGGTTAGATAAACATTTTGTTTTATTTGAATTAATAAATCCAGAGTTTACTTATGCGCAAATTAAACTCAAATTTGGAATGGCCAGAGTATATCTTCAAGGGCTTCCTAGTACATGTGCACAAATAGCAGAAGATGCAATAAATAAAATTATGAAATGCGAACTTTAATTAAATTATATCAGATGCTTTATATAGGAGTATGTAGGATGAATTACTACATTACTCCTATATATGAGCCTATTCTATTATTTATTAGTTCTTATGTCTAAGAATATTCCTGATAGCTGTTGAGATAATGATCCTTCAGCACCTTGGAATGATATACAAGTAACTTATAATTATAGGTTATATGTAAATCTCGATGGTATTCTATTTGCTTCCGAAATTATAAGAGAAGTAACTACATTTAGTCACTTTGAAATCAAATCTCCAGATGATTGGACTTTTCTTGAAAATGATATTTATCAAGTTATAGAAGATAATCTTGGGGATGAAATTAAGGAATGTAACTACAAGATTGACTTACTAAACTGAAGCTATAATGAATAAATATGTAATTGTAGAATGACCAGATATTCAATTTTTAATGACTGAATCTGGTTTTAACGAACATGCCTGTCTTATTAATGATGATGAATGAGTGTCTAAATATGGTTCTTCTGCATACTTTGTTGAAGAAGAATGATTAAATAGAATATCATATGAAAGCTAAAGTTAAAGGATTTGATCTTGAAGTTGAACCAATGACAAAATATGATTATAATAATTGTATTTTGAAACTTCAAGTACAACATAGAGAAAATAAGAGAATCAATGGATTCTATTGCAACTGGAATGGTTATAAGTTCTGAATAGATGAAATTGACTTTAACAAGATATATACCATTGAAGAGTAATGATATATTTAGTTACTAACGCTCCAGCTTTAATTCAATCTACTAAGTATACATGCATTTCTGTCAAGGAAGCTTTAGGTATGCTGGAGAAATTAAAGATTGTTGGTGTAGATACTGAAACTGAAGGTTTTGATGTCTATACTAAAAAACTATTATCTCTTCAATTAGGATGTTTTGATTTCCAAGTAGTTATTGATTGTACTACAGTTAATGTTTTACTATTTAAGGATTATTTGGAGTCGGAACGACTATTTCTTTTTTGAAATGCAAAGTTTGACTTAAAATTCTTATATTATTATGGAATTATTCCAAGATATGTTTGGGATGGCTATCTTGCAGAAAAATTAATGTGGCTAGGATATCCTTCTGGTATGCATGGAATGAGTCTTAAAGATGCAGGAATAAATTATCTTGGAGTAGAACTGGATAAGACTGTTCGAGGTCAAATTATAAATAAGGGTTTAACAGAAGATGTTATAGTTTATGCTGGAACTGATGTTAAATACCTAGAATCTATAATGGAGAAGCAAAAAGAAAAACTTAAAGAACAGGGTCTTCTTGATGCTATCCGTGTTGAAAACGCATTTGTTAGATGTTTAGCTTATATAGAATTTTGTGGAGCTAAAATTGATCCAGAGAAATGGAAAAAGAAACTGGAGAATGATTCTAACTTATGTGAAGATTTAATCTGTCAACTCAATAAATGAGTTGAAGATAATATGGGAGGTAAGTATACAACTGTAAATAGACAAGGTGATCTATTCGATGGATTTGATACTCGTCCCAGATGTCATATTAATTGAAAGAGTGCACAACAAGTAATTCCTCTTTTTGAAGATCTTGGTTTAAATCTTTCAGTAATTGATCCTAAGACCAAACGTCCAAAAAAGTCTACTGATATTAAAGTTATAGGACCACAAGCTTCTAAAAGTCCATTAATTCCTATATTTATGGAGTATAAGAAAGCTGCGATTTTAGTAGATACCTTTGGTGAAAAGTTTTTAGATCTTATAAACCCAAAAACTGGACGCATTCATGCTAATTTTAACCAGTTAGGCACTGATACAGGCCGATTGAGTTCAACTGATCCGAATCTCCAGAATCTTCCAAGTGATGCTTTGACTCGCTCCTGCTTTATAGCAGAGCCAGGAAACAAGTGGATCTCAGCTGACTATTCTGGGCAGGAAAGTTTCCTAATGGCTTCTATTGCTAATGATAAAGCTATGCTTGACGAATTAGTGAATGGTTCAGGAGACTTACATAGCCTAACTGCTAAAATGGTATTCCTTGAAATTCCAAGAGACACTCCACTTAAAGCAATTAAAACAAAGTATCATCATCTGAGAAAAGAAGCAAAGGGCTATGAATTCTGTTTTAATTATGGAGGAATGGATAATACTCTTGTTAGAAATTATGGAATTTCTGAAGAGCGGGCCAAAGAAATCTATACTAACTACATGGAGGGTTTCTCAGGACTGAGAGACTATCAAAAGTTTAGAAGAAAGGATGTAATGGAAAAAGGCTATATACTTTTAAGTCCAATTACTGGGCATAAAGCATATATCTATGACTTTGCTGAACTTAAACGTCTCTGGAAAAAACAATGTGAGAAAGGATTCTGGGAGTATTATAGAGAAATGAAACGAGATGCCCCAGATTGTGAAACTGTACAAAATGTTAGAAAATTAGCAAAAAGACGTGCAGAATCTGAAAAGCAAAGTATTAATTATCCAATACAAGCTGCAGGAGCATTGTGTTTTAAGTATGCATCTGTCTTTTTATTCAAATATCTACAAGAGCATGACCTGCTGTTTAAAGTAAAATATTGTATACCTGTACATGATGAGATTAATCTTGAGGCTCCTGCGGAGATTGCAGAAGAGATAGGAAAAGTTCTTGTACAATGTATGGAGAAGGCTGGCGCAGTATTTTGTAAAAGAGCTAAGCTTAGTGCTGATTTAACTATTGGAGATTATTGGATACATGAATAAAATATATGAACTAGTCTTCTATTGGGAAGATATATACAATGGTTGTGAAATTACTGAGACTATATTAACAACTAGTCGTGAACGTGTTGAAGCGGAAATAGAAGGTTTTAGAAACCGCAATTTAAAAAATAGAGGTGAGGAAATTAAGCCTTCGCACAATCATTACATCTATGCGTATAAAAACAACAATGTTAAAACATTTATAGACGGTTGGTCAAATCTTAAAATATTTGAGCATGATAAAATTAATTAAATTTGGGGCTTCATATTGTGCGCCCTGTCGCGCTATGATGCCTATTCTTGAAGAACTCAAAAATAAGATAGAAATAGAAGATATCGATGTGGATGAAGTAGATCCTATTGTGTTAACTAATTATAAAATTAGAAACATTCCTGTATTAGTCTTATTAAAAGATGATAAAGAAGTTTGGAGACATGTTGGAAGTATTTCAAAATCTGATTTAGAAAAAGAAATTGAAAAATATAAATTTTTATAATTCATGCAACAATTTAAATTTTTAATAATTTTTATTTTTATATTAAGTGTACAAAATATTTTTTGTAGGCCAATATATTCTTTGGGAGATCGAGTATTAAATATTAATGTTATAGCCGCTGTATCATATGATTATGAATACGATATCATGGAAAAACAAACTGATTATCCTTTTTCTATAGGTATAACTCCGTCTCTTTATGCGAAAAAATATTTAAAATATCAAAACTTAAATATTAGCTCTAATATTGAAAATATATCTGTATATAAAATTATTGGGAGTGAAGATTATATTGTGCTTATCAAACACTTTGAAGGAATTCGTACATTTCCATATCTTAATACCCTTGGTACTATATCTGAATATACAACATTTGATAGCTATTATGCATCTATTATACCAAGTTCATTAATTGATTCTATTTTAAATAATATTTCTATGTTAAGTACATTAAAATATTATCAAATTGATAATATTTTAAAAGATGAAGACAAATTAATCTATAGGTGTTATAATCCTGTTAGTTATATGTCAGAATATTACCTGATAAATAAAGATAATAAAATTCTATTATATCGTACATATTTTAATAAAAATTCTAGAAAATTTAAAAAAGCATATAATGTAATGCTGCAGATTATAGATAAATATTATTTTGAGATTGATAAATATTAAAATATTATGAAACTAATTAAACCTTATTTTGAAATTATAGAACAAGAACCTGGACTAGATGGTATATATAAACAAATAGAATTGGCGGGGCGTTCATGCTACAAATCAGAGGATCGTATTACAGAAGACTCAGCAGAGAAATTTGTTAATATGATTAAGGATAGACAGCATACTGCTATGCTTGAACATGGTACTGTATATCTTTATATTCATAAGGATCATGCTTACAATGTAATAGGTGATAATTGGGTAACTGAACAATACCTTTCTAATTCTTACTCAGTTATTAATACAGATTCTTATGGTAATTATCATATCACAACTAATTACAGAGTTTTATATGAAAATGACTGGCTTGATGATCTAAAGTATCTCTGTGAACCTACTGAATATCATGAAAAACGAATTACAATAAAGTTTATTTGTGATCGTGGTGTCTCCCATGAATTTGTAAGGCATAGAGTATTTTCCTTTGCTCAAGAAAGTACCCGTTACTGTAATTATAGCAAAGATAAGTTCGGAAGTGAGCTTACTTTTATTATTCCTTATTGGACAAATATTCCAGAAGGACAAAGTTATTGGCATGATGGCATTGGGTATCGTGTAGGAGCAGATATTCAAAATAAGGATTTTGGATATATTGAGAAGTCTCCAAACTATTTTAATTTCTTATCTTCTTTAGAAGAATCAGAAAAATGTTATTTTAGACTATTAAATGAAGGATGGGTTCCTCAACAAGCTCGTTCTATACTTCCAAATTCTCTCAAAACAGAGTTAGTAATGACTGGAACCGTTGAACAGTGGAAAGGATTTTTCAAACTACGTTGTGATGTTGCTGCACATCCACAGGCTAGAGAACTTGCTATTCCTTTGAAAGAGGAATTCATAAAAAGAAACTTAATAAATAATTAATATGGAGATAAATAAATATGGATCTGATTAAAGCTTGTAAACAACTTGTAGTTAAAGATCCTTTTTATGGTTTATTTCTATTATCTTTAAATAAATATTATTCTAAAGATGACGCAACAGCATGAGTTGCAAGAAACGGGATTAACTATGAATTATGTGTTAATCCCGATTTTTGAAATACTTTAACTGATGATGAGCAATTAGGAGTATTAAAACATGAGCTATTGCATATTGCATTTAAACATTTGTTAATGCAAGAATCTTTTAATGATAAAAAAGTATTCAATATTGCCGCTGATGCAGAAGTAAATCAATATATTGATGTTCTTCCAAAAGATGCTATTGATATCAAAAATATTGATCCCATGCTTCCTCCAAAAGCAGGAACCAAATACTATTATGAATACCTTTATAAAGATAAGAAAGACTCCTCTGGGGGGCCGAAAAACCATAATCATTGAAAGGATTTTTCTGATTTATCAGACGCAGAAAAAACTTTAATTAACAATCAAACTGACCACATTGTAAAACAGGTTGCAACTCAAGTAATTAAATCTAGAGGAACTATTCCTTCCGAGCTGAAAGAATATGTGGATAAATTGTTTAAGATAAAACCTTCTATATTTAACTGGAAGGCCTATTTTAGACGACTTTTAGGATTTGCTATTGATGTCTTTGTAAAAAAGACACATCGCAAAGTATCTAAACGGTTTGAGGGAGCTGCGGGTATTAAACTAAAACATAAACATGATATTTTAGTTGCCATTGATACCTCTGGTTCTGTTAGTACTAAGGAGTTAAAAGATTTTATTAGTGAGATTTATCACATCTGGAAAGCTGGGGCAGGTGTTGATGTAATTGAGTGCGACGCTAGAATACATAGAATATATCCATTCAAAGGGACTTTTGATGGTACATTCACTGGTAGAGGAGGTACAGACTTCAAACCTGTTATTGACTACTACAATCAATGTAGAAAACAATACTCTACTTTAGTATTCTTTACAGATGGCTATGCACCTACAGATACTTTTAAAGTAATGAAGCAGATGATCTGGGTAATTACCTCTAATGGTGATAGAAATAATCATTATCCAGGTTACAGTATGTTTATCCCATCTGATAATGGAGCTGAATAAAGTTAATTTAGAAGAATTTAAAACTATATTTCAATATATTATTGAGAATAACAAACGTTTAGTGGAAGTTGGAAAAATTCCCACTGCAATTTCATTGGAAGCCGATTCGGGAATTGGAAAGACTTCGATAGTCATGCAATTGGCTAAAGAGCTTGATATGGACTTTATAAAGATCAATTTATCTCAACTAGAGGAGCTTGGAGATCTGGTTGGTTACCCAATTAAGGAATATTACGTATGTTCTGATGATGGAGAATGTAAATGGGTATCAAGTGATATTCTTGCCTATTATTTACAAAATGGGTACAAAGTTCAGAACTTAACACGAATGGCATATGCCTCTCCAATGTGAACTCCAAAAGAAGAGAACGAAAATGGATGTATATTGCTTTTAGATGACTACTCGCGTAAATAAAAATAAATATAATAATATTTGTATAGTCATCAAATAAGTATTATATTTGTATATAAAATAATATATAATATGATACATCTATTTTCAGAAAAAATTCCTACAAAATATAATATATCTGGGGTATACTATATTCAAATTGATTCCCATTCATATATAGGAAGTTCAAATCAAATTACTAGAAGACTCAGAGAGCATAAGAAAAAATTAATACACAATTATCATGATAATAAATTTATGCAAAGAGTCTACAATAAGTACAAAGATGGAGGTAAAATTTACTATCAGATACTTGAAGTTTGTAATCAAGATGAGCTAAAAACTAGAGAAAAATATTGAATTGATAAACTAAATCCAGATATTAATATTGTTAAGGATCCTACTATGGAGAATACGACTTGTTTATACAATACTGCTGGATCTAAACCAGTGTATCAATATTCATTAACAGGAGAATATATAGGTGAATTTCCTTCAACTAGTGAAGCAGGAAGACAACTAAATAAAAATTCTCGTATTATTAGTCAAGCAGCTTCGGATAATCCTATTTTTAAGTCTGCCCACGGTTATCAATGAAGTTATCACAAAGTTGATAGAATGCCTTGCTATGTTAACAATAGCAGTAAAGCAACAAATAGAAAAGTAGAAATTTTAGATACTGTTTCTGGACTAAGTAAAATTTATAATAGTATTGCGGATGCAGCAAGAAGTATTTGTGAACCTCAAGATAATTTTAATTCTATTTGTGCTTCTATATCAGTAGTTTGTCATAACAAAGGTAAATTAGTAAAGCATAGGTACAAATGTAAATATTTATAAGTGCGCGAGTATAAAATTCCGTGAATCTGGGAAAATCCTAATAGGACAACCCTAATCCAAGCTTAGTAGAAATACTAAGAAGGATCAACGACTAGTAGATACTGTCTTAACAGGTGATGCTGAAGAGAATGAACTACCACGAGTGCGGAAGTATAACCTATATGTATCAACATTCAGTGGTTATATAAGATATAGTCTGAACTATATAGAAATATATAGAAGTAAAGGATAAAGAGCCTTTACGATAACAATAATGGCTTTACCTATGTTTCTTCAAGCTACAATGGAACTTATTGATCGAGGAGAATATATTTCATGGAAATTACCTAAGAATTGTACAGTAGTACTATCGTCTAATCCCGATAACGGAGATTATAATGTTAGTACAATGGATAATGCTCAGAAAACTAGATACATTAACTTTGAAATAGACTTTGATGTTAATGTATGGGCTCGTTGGGCAGAAACGGATAAACTGGATTCTCGAGCTATTAATTTTGCTTTATTGTATCCAGAGATATTTGAGAAAGAAGGCAATGTACAAAAAATTAATCCTAGAAGTTATGTTACTTTTTGTAATGCTATTTCTGGTTTAAAGGACTGGAGTACTCCATCAAACTTAGCTATGATTCTCAATATTGCTAAGGGATGTTTTACATCTAAAGAGAATATTGTTGGTAATTTATTTACCACATTTATTGCAAATAAATTAGATAAACTTATTGCTCCCAAAGATATGCTGTTTGAACCTTGGGATACTGTAAAAACTAAAATTAAGAGTTGTGTATATGATAGTAATGGATATCGTCCAGATATAGCTTCTGTATTATCTACAAGATTACTTAATTATAGTCTTTTATATTTTGGAGAGAAAGGTGCTAAGACTGAAGTAGTTCAAGACCGATTACTTGAGTTTATTAATTCTCCAGAACCTCTGTTAACTGAAGATTTACTGTTTCATCTAATTAAAACAATTACTACTAAATTTTCAGGAAGAGCTAATAAGTTAATTATGAATTCTAAAATTAGAGCTAAGATTTTATAATATGAAGCTAAACGGAATTGATATTGCATTTCTTGTTCCTTGTCGTAGAAATAATGGAACATCCAATCTTTGTAAATGAAATATTTATCATTCTGAGAATTTTCGTTTCTCAGCTAGAACTTCAATGGTTCTTCATACCCCTGAAGATATGGCTACTGCATTATCTGACAAGATTACAGATCTGTCAGATGTAACTAAATTATATTTTGATTCAAGTTCAACATATCCAAGATTTAAAATTAGAGATACAGATTTTCAAAGGGTTATTAAAGTAGAAAGATGTGATGCTGCTATAATTCCCGATTCCATTAAGTACTATCCTGGAAGTGGAGAGTATTATTTGTTTGAATACACTAAACCTGATCAAACTAAAATAATTTATAGTATTTGTCCAAAATTATTTGAGAATACTGATCCCTATATTTATAGCGAGGTTTGTTCATATGGAGCTGATTTTGTTGATGGAGTAAAAACTATAAATGTATTACCTAAAGGTTCTATTCCTATTTATGCAGGAAACCTCATATTTTGCGATGAGATTTATGTAGAAACAATCAATAATATAATTTCTGTATATCCTAAGTATGCAAAAGAAAGCACTCTTGATAAAATTGTTAATGGAACACTAGAAAGTGTTACAGAAGAGAGTCTTCTGTCTTTGAATGATATGTTAGCATCCACGGATGAAACTACAGTTGAGTTGGGATTGAAAGTCTTACAAGGAATGAATGTTACAGAAAGCCCTGCTGCAGTAACTTGTCTACTATATGGGAATTTTTCTAATATAGTGAAAAATAAAGCAATGGGTACAACTGGGGTATCTCAAGTTTTTAAATCTCTGCGGATAGAAACAAGATATATACCATATGATACAATTTCTGGAATTGCCAATGCTCTAGAATTAAAAGTCTGGAAAGATGCTACACCAGAAGATAAGGCTTTAACTTATACTCTTTGTAGAAGTATGATTAACAACTTTTACAGAGAGAAGGATAGACAAGTTATGGATACACTTCATAAATTACCATTTAAAATCAAAACGTATGTCGACTAGGAATATTTTATGCATAGCTGGTTTGAAAGGAAGTGGTAAAGATGAAAGTGCTAGAATGCTTCAGTTTTGTTTAAATTCTCCAAAATGAATGCAAACATACTGGATATATAAGTATTGTAATATCTTCACGGAAGGAAAATTTAAAATCTGCAGATTTGCAGATACGTTAAAATGTCTTCTTTCTGTACTCCTTAATGTTAGCGTTGAGAAATTTGAGGATAGACAATTTAAAGAGGACTATTACATAGATTTCAGTACTTTAACAATTCATCATAAGAATTTTGTAGAAAGAGAAAAAATTCTAGTAGATAATAAGTTTTCAAAGTTAGCTAAGGATCTTAATCCTTCTTTAACTGAAGATTACTGACTTTCTATTAGACAGGTTTTGCAATACTTTGGAACTGAAATAATGAGATATTATTTTGGGGATAAATTATGGATTTTAACTACATATGAGCAAGAGTGCAAAAATATGATTATCTCAGATCTGCGATTCCAGATTGAATTTGAAGAATCAAAGAAACGAGGAGGGAAAGTTATTTATATCCATAGACCAGAGTGTAAGGCAGGCTCTCATGCCTCAGAAAGAGAGCTTTTAACATTATATGGAAATGGAGACTATGACTATCTGATTAATAATGATGGTTCATTGTCGGATTTATTTTACAAAATAAAAAATATTAGTAAATTATGCCTACAGAAATAAAACGATGTGGATATTGCGAAAGCAATAAGATTGAACATGAATTCCAGGATAATAAATATGGAAAGTATATTCGAGTTTTTAATCTTAAAGAATCAGGAAAAGGTTCTAGTTGCACTGTGTGCAATGGAGGATTAAAAGTTAAAAAATAAACAGTTAGCCCCCTATGTTGGATTCATTCCAGCGTAGGGGGCTATTTTTTTTTATTTTTCTTTTATTGCGTTATTAATATCCTGTCTAAATGGTCTAAACATTCCAAAAGTGTTTACAGTTCCAAGTAGAGCAGCTTCAGCAAAGTTAACATCTTCAAGTTTAAATGCTGCAGCATAACTTCTAATACTATTTTGAAGGATACTTAAGAATGGAGGATTCCAATTTAACAAACCATTAGTGACAGCATTTATTACACCCATATCATCAAGAGAGCGATTAACTAAGTCAATTCCATTACGGAATCACCAGCTTCTATCTGCTATTTGGTCTTTATACTTTATTCCAGATTCTTCAGGGTCATCCAAAAGCATTATTTGTAATAACTTAGCAAAAAACAAAAACATTGTTAAATCATATAATGAAGCCTTAAAATTAGCAGCTTCAATATCATTAGACTTAATATATTTTCTTCACAAATCCGTTGTACTTAACTCTGGATCTTTACTAATCATTTGTTTAACATTTGTATATACATCCTTAAATAACTGTTGATATGTTTGAAAAATACCTTCCATTATTCTTCCTTCTCATGAATATAAAGGAATACCAGTATCTTCACTAACAATTTCTGAATTTACCCATGTACCATTAGCATCAGTAATAATCTTAATATATTTTTGATTGCCTTTTACATCTACTACAGGTGTGAAATGCCCTTGGGAAGCAACAGTAGTTCTCTTTAATGTATATTGTGTTTTCTTAGCAGATAGATAGGTCATAAACTGTTTAAACAGCATTCCTTGCCATAATTTATTTCATTCTGCTTTTGTTTCAAGGTCATAATAACCAAAGGATTCATCTGCAAAAGACTTTATAGATTCCCTTTGCAGTACCGTATATGCCATTTCAAATTTGTCTCCAACCTTATATAAAGGTTCACCAGTACGTTCACGTTCTACATTAAACTGCCTTAACATAGCTATATAGAGTCCATATTGTTTTTCATATACAGATTTAACTGAATCAGGTACAGCATGGTCTTTGTATTTTAAATAAACATCGAATCGTTTATCCTTTTCCATATCATACTTAAGTCTTTCAATTCCATCTGAATCCTTATCAATATAATGTGCATCAAAGGTTCCATCATGAATCATTTGAGCTAAAAATATAGACATACGATTCCAATAGTCGGGTGCAGTTAAAGCTCATCCAGAATATCTAGAAAATCCTCCTATAATACCATTTTTATATGATATTGTATTTTCAACCATATTTCTAAGATCCATATTAGCTAACGCGTATAACTCATTTAACAACTCAATCTTAGTAATTTCAGTTATAAATTTTGGAGAATCATAAATAAGGTATTTTAGTGCTTTTCCGTAATCCTTTATTGTGAAAGCTTCTTTTCCATATCTTCTGAACATAGCATTGGAGAGGTTAGTTCAAAATCCCATTAAAACCTCTCTAGGCAAGTTAGCAAAGTGCCAAGAAAGTGCTACACTGGATGCAACAGATCTTAGTGCAGATAAAAATTTAAACATACCTCGCATTTCTTGAGGAACTAATGACTCGAAATATAAAGAAGATTTAGTCGTATCTGCAATGAATTCCATAATGTTAGAAACATCAATTCCTGTTAAATTTCCTTTTAGAGATAATGCCGCTTGCATAGCTCTAATCTGGGGAAGTATTTCATTTACATTATTTTTCTTTGCTTCTGCCATTTTATATGAAGCTAAAATTATCTCCAAATTAGTTTCAAAAGCTCCAATTTCATATTCCTGAATAAGTTTTCTTCTTTTATCCTCATTTTTTCTATCCTCAAACTCAAAAGCTAATTGATCAAATGCATCTGCTGCACTTTCTTGTTCTTTAGCTCTTTCAGAGAAAGTATCTTTGATAAAGGAATTAAATCCATAAGCAAAGTTATCATAAAACGTCTTTGCATTTAGATTTCCATTTGTAGCCAAACTAGCTAGTCTAACTCTTACTAAAGGAACCAAGAAATCATTTTCGTCTAAGTCTGCTCTTGAAGTTTTTCCAGTTATTGTTTTTAACGCAAACTTAATCATTCTTCTTTCAGCTTCACTTAAATCATTACTCATGTCCCAAGGATCTTTGAAGGTTAAATCAAAAGTATCAGGTCTATAAAGGTTTCTATAAAGGCCTCCTTTTGCACCAATAAAATTACTAGTTGCTATTCCGTGCCCTATAGAGTTTTCATATAAGGATTCTTCTTTACGTAATTCCCCTAATCAATTCGTATACTCATTTCTAATTTTTTGAAATGCGGTAGCCATAATATTTCTAAAATATACAATATTACTGGAGCGAATTGTATCCATGGAGTTTAACATAAAACTATCAAACCAGTTAGGAAAGCCCTTTCCAAAAAGTTTAGCATAAGTTTTTTCTTCAAACATATCTACATTCTTATAATATAAGTACATTTGTGCAACCCAAGCATAAACTTTTGCATTTTGATTTGATATATCTAAATGGTTAACATCCAATTGTGCTGTTGTTCTAATTGTTTCAAGAAGGGTTTCTAATCTATCTACTAAATCTTCAGTATTGTTGGAATCAAAATTAGAGGAAATAAACAAATCAGAATTTTCTTTTATTAATTTATACAAGGCATTTTCTCCACTTTGGTCTATCCTAAATATAGCCATAATTTGATCCGACACTTTATCAATAATTGATACAAACCGTGATTGCCCTTTATAGGGGCCTTCTCGTAGCGTAGTTAGGTTCGCAGACATAGGGGTGCCATTTTCATCAACAACTAATTGGGATAAAATTTCTTCAATAAAAGTAATTTCTTTTTCGTTAAAACTCTTAGATTGAGATTTAAAAGGATTAACAGCACGAATATCTCCTAATTTTAGATTTTGGAAAGCAGGTCTTTCATTTAATACTATTAAAGCTTTTAACAATGCAGCATTTCCTCTTGTAGCTTCTAAAGGCAGAATTTTTTTCTGGGCATACTGCTGCTCTAACCATTTGGCATTTGTGGTTCCTGGTTTAGCGATTAGTTCAAATAAACTTGATAGTTTTCCATTATCAGAATAATATAAATTATCATCTAAGTTTAGTTCATCCAATGTAAGAATGTCAATAGCGTTATTAATAGTATCCACAATAGGTATAAGTCCTCTGTCAAATAAATTTTGATTATCAACAATTATATACCTATCTTGTTGATTATAATACTTATCTAATAGTGCTTTATAAAATCCTCTACGTCGGCTATTTCCTTCATAGGGAATAGAGTCTGGTAAAGTTCCTTTTAATATACTTCTAAGGCTTCCTATGAAATTATTAATCATTGCAGGACGGCTCTCTTTTAACTCCTCAATATATCTATCAATTCGTTCTGAGATAGCATCCTCTCCAGATAAAGGCTCTTTTTTTCCAGTGATATCATTTACAAAATCAATTCTGCCATTTTTATATCTTATGATATTACTTTTTTCAATAATTTCCTTATTAAGTCTATATGTTTTAGCTAAAATATATTCCTCTGGCAGAATCTTTGTTATTTTTTTATCTATATTTAGCATTTCTTCTGGATCCTTATATTCAGAATATAAAACTCTTGGGATGTAATCATCTAAGTTTCTTACTACATAAGGAGCAGTTACTTCTTCAGTAATATTTTTTAATCCGTCGGAAACTAACCTACCCTTGAATTTATATATTGGAACTAAGTAGTACTGAAGCGAATTAGTATTTATTCCAAGTTGGTTTAATACTCTTCCGTAAAAGGCCTGTTGATAAATAGCAGTTAATCGTTTTTCTTTAGCTCACTTATCATAAGGTTTCTTAGAAAACTTAATGTCATAAATTGTAGATACATCCCCATCAATTACAAATAAGTCTAATTTACCTCTAATTTTTGATTTCCCTTCAATTTCATATCCAAGATCTGCAGTTAAGTCTATTTCAGAATATATTTTAACTCCACCTCTAAGTTTTCCATCACTTCCACTATGCTGCATTAATATTGTTTGATAGACCTCATTTACATTATCTACCATCTCATCAAAGTCAATTTTAGATACAGTGAAAGCTTTAGCCTCTTCCTGTAATCAAGTTCTTTGATCTTGGTACATAGTGGAAAATCGCTTTGATATATAAGCAATTACAGAGCTATATCTCTCTTTTAGTGCATAAGGACTTAATTTTCTTTCGATTAAATTGTAGAAAATATTATGTACAAACTCACCCATTAATTGAACTCTAAAGTTTTCTTTAACAGTATTTTGCACTTTTTCTATTAAATATTTAGAATCTTCTGAATTAAGGTCAATTTTAAATTTATTTGCAGCTAAATTAAGATAATGATCTTCTGTTTTCTCTGTAATTATAGCATTATGGAATAGCTCTTCTTTAATTGCATCAAGACGTTGATCGGTAGTAAGTCCACTTTGGAAGACTAAATTATTAATATTTAGCCCTCTTCTTTGAAGTAATTCTAGAATATAATTTTTAAACAAATCACTTTCATAGTTCTCTGCAATTACTTCTGGAGCTAATCGTTTTCCATCTTTGTTGGGCTTCGTAATAACATCAGTTACTGCTATTGTATCAGAATCTCCTTCTTCTAAACTGTCCTCATTTATAGCTAAGTTTCTGTTTTTTAAGGGAACTATTTTGGAAGTTTCTGAGAACACATCCTTTTTCGCTTTATTAATAATTTCGTCTACATAGGTTTCTGTGGTAACTCTTAATAACTCTGGATCAGTTTCTCAGTTATATTTACTTCTGTTTGCAGCTATATAATTTTTTACATCTTCTTCATTAGTAAACTCTATGACCTCTCCATCATTTACCTTTAATCTTCATTTACAATTTTCCATTATAATACACAATAAATAGTTAAGTTACCATCTTCCATTAATTTCTTAATAATATCATTAGATACCTGACTTGCAGTTTTTGAAATCTCAGAATCTTCATTATTTAAAACCTCTATACCTGAATTATCTAAGACAGTATTTATATTATCCATTATTCATTGAATATCTTCAACATTATCATATCCACTTAGTGAAGAATCGTCTGCATTAACATAAAAATCTAAAAGTGCATTTAGTAGTGTATTAATAGACTCTTGATTTCCGTTATTAGTTAGCTCCAATAAATGTTTGTCACTAACCAAAGAATTTAATATGATGGGTATTGCCACTTCTGCAAATGTAGTATTAGTTGGATATTCGCTTTTTAAATATACCTTTCCATTTTCTATATAAGGATTATTCGAATCTGTGAATAGTATAGTATCTTCAGATATAAACTCTGAAAGTGTATTGTCTAAAATAAATCTTAGTTTACTATAACTCAATGGCTCTCGTTTCTGTAGCTCCCTCTCTATAAGCCCCTGATCTCTAATTGTATTCATTCTTACAATTATGGTATCATCGGATACGATTTCGCCTAAAGAATTTTCAAAATTTTCTCCGTTATAAGTTAATTTTTGATTTGACTTAGTATATACTACATCTCCCTCATCTAATTTAAATTCTTTTAGATCACTAATGGAAATAGGAGAAATTTCTCTTGAGCCTGGCTTCATAAAATATACATCTCAAAGTTTAGCGGAATCCTTTACAGTCTCCCCTTTCAAAGTTTTCCATACTCCTTTAACTAACATATAGTGATCTTTCCCTACAGTTAATAACTCTTCATTATATTTACTTGGCACTCTTTTAATTACTTCTTGAAGACTATCATAATCACTATTGACTATCTGGGAAAACTTATCAAATATATCTAAAGAATCATCTTTAACTAGTTCATCCACTAAAGTGATAAAAGCTAGATTATCGTTTTTTAACTGATTATAAACAAACATTACTTTTTCTACTATATCAAGATTAGCTTCGGAAGATATAGCCACAATCCTATTAGGACTAACAAAAAAGTTTTGAGTAATAAAAGAATTATTTTTTACTTTCAAAATATTGTAATCCGTTCCTTCTAATTCTGGATAAGTATCTGTAAGTTTATAATTTCCTATTAATGTATCTGCTAGATTGCCTGAATTTAATGTAGTATTATTTCCTAAATTATCCGCAATAAATTCATATAAATTTCCAGTTACTCTTTCCCCATTTACTATATAATCCAATTCTGAATTATTCTTCAAGTAATTAATAACTGAATTAGTAGATAACGAGATATCGGCATCAAATGACACCGATATCCCATTACTTAAATTTAATTCAACACATGCCATATTATTAGCAACTTTTTATAATTAATAATCCCCTAGTTAATGCCACATTCAGCTTTCTTTCAGATGTTAATTGTTTAGCTGCACCTCTATTTAAAGCTTTGAATCGTTCATTATTTAGCGGGAATACATTTTGAGGTTTTGCTGTTGGCCCTTCATCAAAATCTTCTATATAAGAATCGTCCATAAATTCATCATCATAGTTTGATTTTCTAACTTGATAAAGTGTTTCAAAATCAGTAGCTAAGGTTTTATCTAACACAAAGTTACGATCATAAGTATCACCTATAAAATTGAAATATGAATTAATTAATGTATTATTCTTAATTACCTCAGTAAATAATTTACTAAAACTATCTCCTAGGATTTGATTTTTATTTACAATTAAATTATATAAAAACATATAATCTGCAACTGTATTATTAGGCCAATTATCATCATTTATATTCACAAAGGTCTCTCCAAGATCCTGAGATGTTACTATATCGTTTGCTATAAGATTAAAGTCTATAAGCATTTTCTCATAATAATCTTGATTGGTTTTTTCAATTAAATTAAACATAGGTTTATAATATCTTACAAAACCATCACCAGATGCGCTGTATTTTCTATCTGCAATAAGATTATTTAAGAAAAAATTTGTTGGATATTTTAATCTCAAGCTTGGAATTAATGTTTCATTTACAAAGATAACAAAATTTTTCAAACCTATTGGGCTATTAATAGAACGTAAAATTACATCATTTAAAGGATGTGTTTCTCCCATTCTATCTACTTCCACATTTGAAGGATATTTAAAATCCAAGGATTTTATAGCTTGCACAATCATATCATCCGTCGCTATACTTCTCAATCTACTTGAAAGGGTACTTTTTGGAATAACTAATTGTTTATTAGTCATTAGTTTAGTTCTATTCATTTGCTCAATAATAGCTCTATATTTTCCAGATAAATTACCAATAGCTTTTTCTGCATTAATTGATAAAAAGTCCATTTCATAAAAATGAGGAGAAGTTTTTAATACATCAAGAACATTTATTGTGGTAGCACACTGTTGAAAAATTTTAATCATATCCTTTGCATATGATTCGTTAGAAAAGAATTTCAACTTATCAAATATAAATCTTCTTCCGATTATATATTTTCTAACAGTTGGATTACCTCCAAATATTTGATCCTCTCTAATTTTAGCATTTATTATCCGTTCAATTCCTTGCTCGAAGTTAATACGCTTTGCAACAATAGCTCCAAACTCTGTAGATAATCCCTGATTGACTGAAAGCTCCCTAGCTAATAATGTTAATTCTCCAGCTCCTTTAAATACTTCTTGATAAAATAATAACTTTTGGTAGGCTTCACTCTTTTTATCTGTAACCTTTAGTAGTTGATCAATTGCTGTAGTAATACTTACGGAGTCAATATTTTCAAACATATTACCTTTTACCATACTAATAATATTAGTCATAATATCATCAGTAAAAATCTTAACAATATCATTTAAGTCTGCACCAGTCATAATCATTCAGATAATACCTGGAGCAGTTTCTGAAGTACAGTTAATATTATTAAGAATTGGGTTTTTAGCATTATCGGTTGCCTGAGATAGTAAACTTGATAAAGTAATTGCTACTGTTCCTGAGTTTGTAAAAAATTCAGAATGGGTTGTACTAAATTCCTTGTTAATTCCAGGTCATATAATAGTCTTACCGATACGTCTGGCGTTTCCACTACTTATCCAATACTCAATTGCATATTCAGCTTTAATCGCAGATGCTACTATACCAATCACTTCTTTACCCACCTTATTATTACTATTCATCTTTATTTGACTTGTAGAAACAAAAGGAGAGAAATTATCACTTGATTTTGGCGATACTGCTGCAGCCTTTTCAATAGGTTCTACTGTTGTAGGTAATGTAGCATATCCTATAGTTGAGATATTATGATAGGTATTAAACATATTATTCACCAGATTATTCATAAAAACTTTGTCCAAAGTTCTTTTAGGAATTCTGTGTGAGTTATGTCTATTTATTTGAGTTGCCAATTGTCCTCCTAAAGCTTGTAATGCTGCCACTGTATAAGTATCCCAAATATATACATCATTAAAAAGATCATTTGAAGATTTTGATTGAACTGGGAACTTAGAAATGTCAATAACAATGTTTTTATTTCTTACTTTAGCTATTAACCTTCTTAGTCTTGGAGAATTTACTGTTAACTTATCTTCTGCTATATATGCTTCTAATAAATCACTAGTTAAATCAACAAAGTCAGTTACTTTATTTGTTCAGCCATTAGGATTATTATCTCCCTCTGCTCCATAATATGGGGTATTCCCAGTATATTGAGCTACAAATACTCCTCTGTTTTCTCCATAAATTATTTCTGGATCTGGAAGTGGCAACTTTTTCGAAGTTTCTAAATCATTATAGTCCCAGAATAAGGACCACGCTGGGTATACCCCGTCATCAGTTAGCGCTACACCAAGGTTGTTATTTTTATCCACATCATAATCAGAACCTTGCTCATAAGTTTGATATTTATTTACTAGGCTCACGTTATATGGACTTTGAAATATATCTACAATTTCACAAGGCATTGCAAACTGCTCACTTTGCGCTGGAATACGAGCTACAATATATTTTAAGGTTTCCCAAAAAGAATTATACTGTTTATTAGCTAAATCATTAATAAACTCTTCATTAACTTTAAAGATTTTATTTCTTTTCATTAGCTTATTAACCTCTGGGTTAACATTACCATCATAGCCAGAATAAAGGCCAGATTGCAAAATATTATCCAAGACTTGTATTGGATTATTTTGGTCCACAATAACTGCAACTTCTGTTCCATTTACCTTGTAAAACTCTATGCCATCAATTTTATAAAGGTCTTCACCTCTATCATTAATTCTATAGATGCCTGTATCATCTGTTGGAACTGTAATTTTAGTCTCTTCAGTTAAAAAGTTTTCAACAAAATCTTTATTAAAATAAATAGGTAAATGTGCTCCAGTATTTGACTTTAACACAAACTCTGAAGGTATCATTCCGTCTGGAAATATTACCTTTCTGTTGATTAATATGCGCTCTTTAAATCATTCTGGACCTCCTTGCCTGATTTCATCAATACTTACTCCTGCTGGAATATTTAGTACAGATGAATATTTATAAGATGTACTAATTTCTGAATTAACATAATCAGTACCTAAGATTTCTATTACAGGTAGTTGTTTTCAATCCCCTAAAGGATCATATGCAATAAAACCTCCATTTTTATTCAAGACATCAACTCTACCTTCACTAATAGCTTTATATAGCACATTATTCATGAAGGTTCTTGTTGCTTCAGGATCTTTAACTGTATCATACTCTAAAGCATACCGTAATCCTAATGAGAAAACATTAATTTTTCTATCATAGATCTCTCCATCTTCTCCTTGAATACGAACATTCACAAATACATTACGCCCTTTTAAATTTCTTGGCTTAACATAGCATTTAGTAACAGTATATAATCCTTCCTGAATTCTTAAGTACTCTTCATATGAATTTAACTCCACAGGGATGGGAACAGAACTTGAGATTCCTTCTAAATTATGATACACTCCATCTGCTCCTTTTAGGTAATAAATATTTCCAAATTCTAGAGCCAATGGATCTACAACTTCTTTGTTGTCAATTTCCTGCAAATGTGTTAAAATTTCTGGTCTTGTAATTAAATCAAGACTATTATATTTTCTCCCAGACTCGTCTTCAAAGATCATAAGAATATCATAAGAAGGAACCATAACATCTGCAGAACCAGCATATTTACGTTTGATAAATCCATTAGTATAAATAACTACATCGGATGCAATCTTTCCCATTAAGTTTTCATCACTAAATGGAATTGCAATCCCAAGATCATCTAAACTAACTCCAGGATTAGCTTGAATCTTTTCATTAATCTGCTCCATTAATGCTTGAGCTAACCCAAGAACGTCCACATTATCCTTTAAGAAGGTCTTTACTAAACCTTTTCCAAAAATATCTACAAGTTTACTACGATTATCTATATTATTTACAAATTGCGCAGATGTAGATTTGATAAGATTAGCTAAAGAGGTATAAATTTCCTTAGTGATATTCTGTACTAAACCTTTCTGAGCCATAAAGGAAATTAGCTGGGTAGGTTCACTAACTTCAGCATCATCAACTGCGTGATCAGCATCAAGCTGGACAGCAGTATTGGAAATATCTAATCCTATAACATGTAATGGTAAAGATTTACCCCTAAATACACTATTACTTGTAATAGGTAACTGAGCTGATTTATTTGTAGATTCTGTTGGAAAATAATGAATCATTTTCTTCTTTAGAAATTGATCTACATCAGATTGGGATAATACAGAACCATCCACACTAGTTTTCACACCAATAGAATTTAACAGATTTAGAACTTGATGTTGAGAAGCTTCTGAGTAAACAAAGGTATCTCCTCCATATTCATCAGTAACAATTTCCCCAGAAAACTCTGCACCTAATAAGTTATAAACATCCCATAGATTGCTTAATACAACTGGTATATCTATTGTAGTTGTACCTTCGGCGAGATTTTCTAAATTATAAGTATAATTGTTATCTCCTTGTCATTTTAAGTTAGACACTTTAAATACTTGTAATCCCTTTCCTGGCTCATTAATTTGATAATATCCCATAATATTTGTTCTCTTACCATTAAAATTTTTGGTAATATCAAACCAACGTCCCCCATAAAAGAAATCAGCTAGAGTATAAGACTGTCTAAGCATTTCCTTTAACTTAAATCTTCCATGAATATTTTTTAATAGAAATGCATTAGAAATACCAAATGTTGCAGATTTATTTAAAGTGGCGACCCCCTTACCTTCAATCATAGAGTGTCCTAATGTTTTTCTAACAATACCTTCTACTTTATAGTCAACTGTAGAATTATCAGATAATCATAAAGTAGTAATAGGTGCAAATACAGCTCCATCCCATACATTCATTTCTTGCCCTGCAGATTTATTTAAATCCGCTACTGGGGAGTTGTAATCACTAATTGTTGCATAATTGGCCGTATTTGGCAAACCTGTTAGAATTCCTCTTTGGTATGCATGTCCTGTTGCACTTAAAGCAACCATACGTTTAGTTGAAGTAACATAAGACTGTTCGGTATTTTTTGTAAAATCATCAACAGTTAATTCTCCTATTGGTTTACTATATACAGCTAGATTTTTATACTTATGTGCAATAGTACTTCCTACAGTTAGCAAAATATAATTATAGGATAATAGAGCGTGTGTATAAAAATATTTTTTAACATCATCCTGAGTCATTCCAAATCTATTCTTGAATGCTTCCATGATGTCACCTGTTCTAAAAATTTCTCTACAGTCTTTTAAAAATAAATTATACTCATTTTCAAAGAAAGAATCTGAGTTTGAAAAAGCTAAATAATATCCATATAGTAGTCTATTAAACTTAATACCAGAACCTTTAACTTTTTTATAATCAAATTCATTAGAAATTACATAGTTAGTATAATTTTTTGCATTATATTCATCAACTAAATTGTTTAAATCATCTTCAGTTACTCCTTTCAATGCAAAATCAATATTGTTTATTCTATCTATATAATTATCAGAAGGAGTTATCTTAAGAATCCTTTCAAACAAACTTAAAGAATTCTCTAAGTATTTTGTTTGAATTTCTAGACCTCCAGTTCTAAAGAAATCTGCAATCTCTTTTCAAGAAGCTTGTGCAATACTTTTATTCCTACCTTCTCCTAACCCTTCAATAGCTTTAGTAGTATCAAATACTTGATACATAATAGATTTCTTATCAGAAGGAGTAATTCCCTCAATAAGAATCTCTCCATTATCCTTCATAGATCTATTATAATCCCAACCAATTGCAACTTGCAACTGTTCAGCATCAGTAAAATCCTCTGCTAATCTAAATTTCTTCTTAATTTTAGAAAAAGCATCTAGATGAAGTCGACTTTCTTTATATAAAGTTGGGTTTTTATATAAGAAAGATAGCATTAATGGTGATTCAGAACCAGTTGGGGAATTTTCTATTCTATTTTGCAGATTTGCTAAATGTTGATAGAATGTATTGGATAAATTAGCTAAACGATAATTAGGAACTTTATTTCCATCACTTCGGGAAGTAATACTTTTTATAACCTCAGGATTCTTATCCAGATAATATTTAGCTAAAGCCACTAAATTTGCATCATCTCCATTAATTTTGGCCCCTGTAGTTATTCTAGTAATTAAAGTAATAATGTCGTTTAATGGTAGATCCTGATTTTTAAATTGAAGAAAATCAAATCCTGTTAAATTTTTAAAATGATATAAAAGGGCTTCTGTTGTTAATTTTCCAATATCCTGCGGAAGTAATTTTTTACCATTTACTTTTGGAATGCCTTGTTTACTTATAACATAGTCAATGTTATTGGCCATTTGTAAAGAGACAACACCTTTATTTAGTACATCAGTGCTTGTCGTTCTATTTTCGTCCCAATTATATCTTTGATACGTTTGTTTAACATACTTTAGCATTCCTGCTAACATTGTATCAAGATAATTTATGCCATCAGATTTGATTATTTTAGAAAAGGATTTTTTATAGGCTTCCACTAAATTAATACTAACCTTTCCACTCTCTGCCCCAGTTGAATCAAAATATCTAGTTCTTATACTATAAAGAATTTTATCAACATTAGAGTTGATAGTTTCTAATGAATCTGTATAACTAATAATTTCATCAACCAATAATCTGGGATTTTCAATAATTTTTCTAAATCTAGTTCAATCACTCCTGGCAATATTATTTAATAGAGTATTAGAAGCCTCATAAAACATTGCCGCTGTCAGATTCTTTTTAGTTTGTCTGGCAGTTCTTCTTCCATTTTTTGATTGAAATACATCATATAAAGGAGTGCTTTCTATAAGTAATTTTAAAGAGCCTGAGGTATCATCATATGCAGATCTATCATCTTTTCTTTCTCATCCTGCGACATGATGGTGTCCATCATTAATCTCAAAATTTTCTTCAGTATAATTGTACCTAATATAATGATTACTAATTTCAGGGATTAATTCTCTATTATGTAATAACAGAATATACTGATAGTACTCCCTTTTATCAATATTATTTAAATTCTCTTTAAATGCATCATTAATCCTATTACCATACGTTGCAAAGGTATCCCCAAAGGTATCACTTAAATCACATAAGAGTACTTCTAATGATTTTTGTAATTTTTCTTTACTATCAATTACTTCATACTCTCCAGTAGCATCATTAAAAATATTTAAGATTAATGAATCACCTACTCTTCTTGCAGCATACTGCATAAAGTCTCTATATGAAGTAAAATCAAATTGAATTTTTCCATCAGGTGTATTATATGTAAAGTATCCCTTTATAGTTTTATTAATACTTCCTGCATCAACTAGATTTTTTAAACAATATCTTTTTACATGTTCGGACAATGCTTGTACGAAATCTGGTTCTACACTCATGCCATTCTCAGACAGCTGAGTTAATAATTTAGAATAGATATCTGAGTCGTTAAAAAACGACCCAGATGTATCTATATCTAAACTTTTTGCAACGTCAACGATTATTGATTTAATTGTGCAATCCATAAATTAACATTCTTCTCCTGCAGTTAATATATCTAAAAGTTCTTTAACACTACTTACTAATTGGTATTTGTTTTTCATCTTTTCAAAGATTGCAACATTTTTTCCATTATTCATGTAAGCATCCAGTTTTTCTGCAACATCCCTACTAAAAGTAAACGATTTTACTTGATTTCCAAGTTGAAGTTTATATGTTACAGGATTTCCTGATTCTATATTTTGTCGTGTTACAAAGATACCATTATTTTCCTGTCTTACAAAATGAACAAACGAATGAACATAATCATTATATTCATCTAATAAATCCATACACTCTTCAGTAAGGATATCCTCTTCTGGGTTAGATGGTTCCATTACTAAATTTTCTGCAGTATTATTAACCTGTTCCTTTACAGTTTCTACTGCCTCTTGTATTGGTTCAACTTTGGCTTCTTCAGTAACTTCTGTAAATACTGAGTTTAATCCTTGTTCATAGTCATAATATGACATTACGGACCATCCTCTTTCATATACAAAATTATTATCTGCAGTATAATTTAAATTAGTAGGAACATTATTAGTTCTATAAGTTTTATCAAAATCTGTTTGATGATAATTGGCAAAGATCTTAGAATACAATTTGAACATTGGCTCTGTATTTATACCCTCCAATAAACTTACAAAACCATCATAATCAGAATATATAGATTTATAAATATCCCAAACTTGATTAACTCTTAACTCAGTAATAGGGTCATTTCCTGCAAAGATTATTTCTGCAGATTTATCCTCATTTGAAAAATCTACTCTATTCGCAATATCTTGTAAATCTGAAATTGCAAGCTTAGAAATTCACTCTGGAAGAGGTTTTCCAGACTGTTTTAAAGCTATTAATCTTTGAGTCCATGCAGCAATATTTTTATAGAGCTTATTATGGGATTCCTTCGTTCCTATAATTCTAACATCCTCTTTGAATTTATCCTCCCAGTCAGCAGTTGGAGCATAGTTATAATATAGCTGAATTGGTTGTACAGAGATTCTAATTCGAGCTTTTCTTATAAATTGTTCCATAATAGCAGGAGACCATTCAGAATACTTTTTCATGTCTCTCACTAATTCTGTTAAAATTCTATAAGTTTGCTTTAAATCATTTATATATTGATTTATAGAATTATCCAAGGAGACTGCCTTATCGGTATAATTAGACCGCAGTTTAGCAAAAATAGTTACAGCACTTGCTGTAATCTTTGATACTTCTCTAACCTTTTCATTTCTCTGCTTAAAAGGATTTCCTTCAGAAGTATGAGAATCTCATATATCAGAAGCTACTTTGTACAAAGCATCTATTTCTGTATATAATTCAGAAATAGAATATTCTCCTCTTTTATCAGTTAATCATTCATCATTAACTCTAATAGGTTTAGTAGATTCAAAGAATGAGTATTCAAAATCTGGTGTCCCAGAGCTATAACGATAAGGAGTTCAATACCTTTGATTATCAAATTCCTTATTCATTGGATCAAAGAAAATAGGTGAGTCTGGAGTGTAAAAATTAAGCTTTTCTGAATCAAATCTATAGTAAGTTGTTTGATTCTGTTTTGCATCCAATTCTTGAATTGCATCCAGTAATTTAGTATCTCCAGCAACATTTATGCCTTTACCTACTGTTTCTGCATTAGGAAAGATTGCCAAAGTTACTTCCTTATCCCCATCTTTATAAACTAATCTTCTAAAGATTTTAGCTTTAGATAAATCTTTATTTGGATCAAAATTACCTACTCCCCAAGCATTATCAATACTAGAATCATAAGGAGATACTTTTATTAAAAATTCTCCTGTATCTTCTACACCGTAAAGATTATAATTTTCTGCTCCAGTTAACTTTAAATATAAATTATTTCTCAAGGCATTTAATTGAGTGGCTGCTATTTTGAAGGCCTCACTTCGAATATCGGCATCCTCAGTTAAAAATAAATTTATATCCTCAGTATCATTGCCTCTATGATATACTTGTTCTGAATCAACCATTCCTCCTAAACGATTAAAGAACGTATGTACTCTAAGCATAGATCTGATTAATGGGACTTCATTAACAGTTAACTGTTTTGTTGGTGCTATATCTTCATTTGGAGCTTCTGTTGGATTCTCAGTAGCGATATTTAATTCAGGAATTGATAATTTGCTTAGGCTTTCTTTTCTATATTCCTGATAAGTTTTAATAGACTCTTCGTTTATACCTATACTATAGACATCTTTCCACTCTTTTTGGGTTGTGGTAAATACAGATTGCTTTGAGCTCTTTAATAATCCATGAATTATAGTGGCATTTTTACCTCTAGTTAAAATTGTATAAACATCCTTTCTACTTGGAATCCCTAAAGGTCCATCCTGGAAATTTAAGTCTCCATTGATTAAGACATAATCAAACTCTTGACCCTGTACTGCTACTACTTCTGTTTTTAATACAACATTTTTTGGAGGAATTAACCCATTCTTCTTTATGTCATATAAAAGAATTGTACTGTCAGGATGAGCCTTTGCAAACTCATTTAATGCTTCTTGAGTTAATACTCCAGCATTATTCTTAATGCCAACAACATCAGACTCATTTTCTGCATATTGAAGTTCAAATGTAGTACTGTCTAAGTTATATGGGAATTTAATTAATCTTCCTGAGTTCCACTTTCCAATGTTTGTAGTAACTCTTTTAGATTCATATAGACTACTGCCAATAAAAGTTAGACATCGATCAAAAGAGTCTAGCTCTCCTTTTTCATTACTATATCCAGATTGTAAAATATCTCCAGTAGTGACAATTTTAAAATTAAGTTGTTTGGCTAATTCATCCAATAGTAGATACTGTTCACGAGATACATAGGTTCCCTCATCAATAATAATTGTTAAAAAATTATTTTGGAGTATTCCTCTTAAATCATCTGATACAGCTAGTCCGTAATCCTTACTATTAAACTTAACTTCAGCACCTTCAATGGTTGTATATTTCTTAAAGTCCTCTATAGTATAGTTAATTTGCTCTTGAGCATTATTATCTATAATTTTAACGCCATCTTCAAATAACTTGAACAAATTAGCTATTGTATATTTACTTGCTCTATCTGCATTTAGTTTTTCTAAGTTTGCCTCAGTAGGAGCAGAAAATAAATATTGAGAATTTTCTATTTTATTTTGAACTAATTGAATTAGTGGAAGTATAGCAACTGATTTACCAACTCCAGAACCCGCACAGAACCTAAACATATTCTCTAATACAGAATAAGATTGTGAATCCTTTGCTTTCTGCTGAACAACAGAAATAATTCTGCGAATTTCTACCTTATCTCCATTAAGATATTGAATAGCTTGTTTTACTAGAAACTCCTGAGAATAATAAGGGGCCTTTTCAAATTGTCCCTCTTCAATAACTTCTTTGTAAGGCTTGTAAAAAGTTGCAGGCTCGCTAATTAAGTTTGACATTAAATACCAGAAGTTTAATGCATCCATTGTATGAATATGATCAACATTCTGTTCTTTATTTAAACTTAAGTAAGCAGGTTCAGCAGAAAACTCAGGGAATAAATCACACAGTAAACCTATGAACGTATCCTTTTGTTCTGGAGTTAATCCTCTATAATAAGTAATTAAAGCAGCTTCATTATTAATTAGTGCCTGTTCAAATTTAATATCAGCTTCACTAATTGCATCCTTATCTAAATCATCAAGAACAATGTTATCTATGAATTCAAAGGTAGGTAGTTCTGGTAAAGAATTCTTTGTAAATATAGAATCCTTCTCATTTAATTGTTTATAAATATCAATCCTATCTTGTTTAATACTAACACTTAATTTTTGCTCTTTGATATTTTCGTTATTGGCGTTAGCATCACTAATAGCCTCAAGCCCTGCAATTTGAGATTGAACTAAACTGATTCTATTAGTTAGAGCTCGTTTAACTTTGTCACTAATAATTGGAAGTTCAAAAACTGGATTTTTATGACTTTTATTAAAATCATTAATAACCTCATTAATACTGGTTAAGTTATCAACACTTCTTGTAACTGAAGTTGCCCCTCTTAACAATGCCTCAACTTGGAATAATTGAGTATTTAGGTTATCTAGCTGCTGTCTAACTGGAGTTTCAAGAATATAAGTTTGCTTTCCACTTTCATACTTAATTAGTTCCTCATCAACTAATTTAGTGGAATTTAATCCAAGTTGTTTTAGTATATCTTCGATATTATCATTTCCAATATCTCTATATACATTATTAACAACATTATAGACATCTTTAGCCTTTTCTAAAGCTTCCTGCCAACGTTTTACATCTGGAGCAAGATCTTGATGTTCAGTTGCGTTAGTATCAATAAGGCCATTTATAAAGTCTGACACCATTCCAACTATTTTTGAAGATACACTTTCATTAGGATCCTCTGGAAGAAGAGAATTAACCCTTTCTTCAGTTGGCTGACCTTCATCATCAAGAATTACAACAGGATTGCCCTTTTCATCTAAATCATAAGCAGATTCTACAGCCTCTTCAAACTCAAATACATCGAATAAATTATAACTCTCTGGAATAACATTATCTCCATTATAAACACTATAAAGATAATTAGCAAGACTTTTAATAATAGGGAGATTATTTCTTAGAGAAGAATGTCCCACTAAGCCATGGATAATTCCAACTAACTCATTATAGGACATAAATCCATTATTCCTATCTTTATAAATAAGCCTTCCAGATGAGGGATCCATTTCTAATTTATCTGCTAAATTTGCAAGCTTTTCATCAAGAATTTCCCCCTCTCTATTTTTAAGATTATCTGCTATTAATTCAGACATCCTTCTATATAATTGGTATGAAGTGAATGAATCTATTTCTGACTGTTTAGATTCGACGTAATTAGCATATTTTTCGTCGACATAAGCTTTAAGAGTATCATTTAACTTAGAATAGTCATAATTAAATACCTGTTTAGCATAGTTTTCTACATTAGGTGAATAAAAAAGCCCAAACACACTTGGAGTATAAGACGCCATCATTCTTCCAAAGTAGATTTCATTTCCTCCGCTTACTAGTTGATGAATTTGATCTTTATAATAATCAAATTGAGCTTGCGCTGCTTTTATAATTTGAGGATCCGTTTTTTCATCCTTTTGTAATCTGAATAACTCCGAGGAAACATCATTCAATTGTAATTGAAGTTTTGTCAGATCATCTGCCATTAGATCAAGAAGCTTTCCATCATCCCCCGCCTGCTGAGAAATTTGTAATGCAGTTAAACTTCTATAAATTGGCACATTAGCTAAATCATCTTTAGAATATTTAATACCCTCTTGTTCCAAGAATAGATCTAACGTATTTATGTGATTTATAAAGGAATCTATTAAATACGAATTTTGTGTCTTTGACTTATCCGAAGCTGGGAGATATGAACCGTCTTCTGCTCTTTCATCATATGATAATGTATTACTTCCTAGAGCCTTTCCTTTAAAAGATTGTGCTATTTTTATTATTTCATCTTTCTGACCAGCATTAACTTTTTGAAGAATTGCCCTTGCCATTTCTGGACGTTTTGATAGAGCTGAGCTTCAGTCTGCACTTCCACCTCTAGTTCTCCACCAATTTTCTAATCCAAAAACAGTACCACCAATACCACCACCAATAAAACTAACTAAATATCGCTGAATAGGATCAGAGGCGGCATAATCAAAGTGACCTTGAGTTTCATAGCCCAGTTCCTTTCTAATAGCATTTAATCCATTACCAAGAACTCCTTGAGCAAAGTCTGTCATTAGTTCTTCCATAACTTCTTCAGTTGCTTCAGATACAGTACTGGTTAAAATTCCCCTTCTTCCACCATATACAACTGAGGTTCAAAGATCATTTATAGTTTTTGTGAAAGATTTAAACTTTCCTACAAAACCTCCTTTTACTCCTGCCTGAGTAAGTTCAGTCTTACCTCTATCTTTAAGATAGTTGTAGACTAGCTCTCTCAGTGCCATCCTTTCTTCATTTAGATCAACTCCAGTTAATAAGTAATGTTTAAAGTAATCAAACTGAAACAAAGTATGGAACCCAGTATATACAGCAGTTGAAATTACAGAAGCAGTTTGTCTATCAAACCCGTTTTGAATTGCGTCTCCATAAGTTTGGGCGGCTGCAGTAGTTACTAAGTAAGCTCTTGCAATTGCAGTACTAGCTTTTTGATATTTATTATAAGCATCATAAGCAGCTTTATATTCAGGCATGGATTCAATAATAGTTTTTACTTTAGCAGGAATCTGCCCTTTTTTAAGCATTTCTTTAGTAAAAACCAGTTCCCCTTTTGAAATAAGCCCTTTTTCAACAGCTTTGTCAAGAACAGTTCCTTGTAGAGCTGCAACACCTGCTTCTAATCTTCTATCCATTCCTAGCATTTTAGGAATATTTGCAACTCATCGTTGCTGGAATAGCTGTTGTGCAGAAGTAGAAGCAAATTGACATATGTTATCAAAGGAGAAAGAATGTACTTGGTTATATTCAGAAGGGGTACTATTAAATTTTTGCATAAACCCTTCAAATTTATTTAAAGCAGAAGAAGGGCGATATTCTGAATCTAATAATCCTCCAAATGTTTTAATAAGAGCAGGCATAGATTCACTTAAGTACATGGCTGCAGTCATTCCCGCTCAGTACTCTCCTACTCCAGGAATTAAATAAGGGGCCATTACAGCCAATGTTCTTGCTACTGACCTAACTGGATTAACCTCTATGCTATCAGTATCAAAAATATCTACTTTATTCCATACACTTCCATCTGTTGTTAATACATCCAGAACACCTAGAACTTGCTTTCCATAATATTCCCTTCCATTTAAAGTTTCATAATAAAACTTTCCATCAGAATCATATTTGTAATCACCTTTTGAATGCTTAACAATGTTTCCATCAATATCTGTATGCTCTCCATCCTCATCTCATTGGGCTAATACTAAAGTATCACTAGTCAAAACTCCTAATGCACCAAGATCATTTGGGGTTTTATCCGACCAAGTTCCACTTTCAGTATCAAAGTATTTATTTTTTTGTGCAAGTTCTGCAATACTTAAAGCTCTTGGTCCCTCAGTTCCCTCATGGAAATATGAAGTAGTTTCAAAAGGATTGGATACCTTTTTAATTTCAAAAGTAGGCCCCTTTTTGATATTACTTTTGGCATCTCTGTTTATGTCAAAAGCATCATATTCATAACTATCTTTTAACCACTTTTCTGTGTCTAAAGTTGAAAAACTAGTATAATCCTGTAGTGCTTTTGCATAAAATTGATCAAATAAAGCTTCATTAAATTTTCCACTATCATCTTTGAAAAACTCTTTTACCTTATCGGATTGAAGATAGTCCTCTTTTGGACGAATACTTGTATTTAAAGAGTTTATACCGTCTGCTGCTAATTTGTCAATTGTAACATCTGTATTTAACAGATTTATAGCAACCCAATCATTTTGTTTAATGTTATTATCCATACTTTTTATAAATCTCCAAATGAGGTTTGTAGCTTAGTTTGCCTTGGATTATATGCCCCATTATTATATCGTGGATCAACATAAGCTTCCTGCATCATTTGATACTCCGAACCAGTTCTTTTATCAGTTCTAGCTCGTTCATCAGATACTGCTTGAGAGGCTTGATTAACATATAAAGGAATAAATACAGTTCCGCTTAAAATTCCTCTATTCCAAATCCAACCATAATTAATCTTAACCTTATTTTTCTTTTCTCTGCCTTGATTAGCATAATTTACATCATTCATAAACTTATCCCTACCTTGACCTGTAAGCCTATCAATAGTAGGGTTATCAGATGAATATCCTGCAACTGCTCCTTCATCTTCTGACATTTTAGCATGTACAGCAAGGAATCGTCCAGTCATTAAATTTCCATCTTGATCTAGATTATTATCCAGAGCATATTTCTTATAAATTTCAAAAATTTCTCTAGGATCAGTTACTTTATTTTTGGCTATTTCATCAACTGCCATTTGGTAACGATTTATAGCTCCAAAATCAGGCTTTCCATTATAGTCAACTGGAACATCTATAGTTTCGACACCATCAGAAGCATCAACTAAGACTTCTCTAGCTTTGTTAGGATCTATATATAAAGTATCTTGACTATCTCCAACAACACTTCCATTAGTTCCCTTTGCATTATACATACCTCCAAAGTATAATTTATCTCTATCCATAGCTACTCCATTTTTCGCAAGGTCATTAAAGACCTCATCTAATGTAGCTATACCAGTTACTATTTCATTATCTTTATCTCTTAGAGGATTGTGCTTAACTTCTACTATAAAATCTGCAATTCCATCCCGAGTTCTAACTCTACGAGTTCTACTAGCACCAAAGCCACTAATAAGACTTTGTCCATAACCTTCTTTATCTCCTGGACCTGAACCTTCTCCTGAACCACTTTTACTACCTTTTCCTAGTGGATCTTTAACATATCCTACTTTTCTTGAAGTGTCTGTATGTTCAAATAGTGCAGCTTTTAGAATACTTGTAACATCTTCCATACTCTCTGGGTTTAGCCCCTCAGCAGCTGTAGTTGCACGTAATACATGTTTAGCATTATTATTTAAATTCTTATAAAGGTATATAATAGCTGCATTTATATCCTGAGCAGCTTTTGAATCTGAACCCTCTATTTCATAAAGTCCATCAGGACCTAAACTCATCAACGCTTCTAACCCCCTTTGAACTTGGCCTCCAGCTTTAATGGTATAACCTTTTTGGGAAGTGGTTCCAAATTTCTTAATAGTACCTATTACTTGGTCCATAATAGTTTTCATTCCTATTGAATTTGATAAATCATGTAGGATAGATTCATCAAATTTTAAATTAGGATCTCTTTCCCTTAGATGTATTAGTTCTGCGTTAGTTAAAACTTGATATTCTTCTGGATTCTTACTATAATCTGTTGGAGTTACCTTTTTTACTGATTCCCCATCATATACATATAAATTTCCATCATTGGAAATAGCAACATCAGAACCAGTATTTTCTACTTTAATTCTATCTGTTGCATTTTTATATAGTGCATTATTATGTTGTAATCTATTTGCTAATGATCTGAGTCTGATTAATTGACTCATTGTATTTGTCTTTTTTCCAGAGAAGATATTAGTTGAATCTTGCAAGAAAGATTGTGCTTGGCTTAGAAAATAATCAACATCAGTAGGAATTCCATTCTCTTCTAATACTTTAATGATCTCTTGTTCTATTAGTTTATCGTCTTTCTTTTCAGAAGAAGGAGAAGTCGCAGGTTCTCCCTGCGACTGTCCCATTACTTCTCTTGAAATTGGAGTATATGAAGCTCCATATTGATATTTTTGAATTTTCATTACGAAAGCATTTTTAATAATAACTTTATTAAATTATCATCCATTTTCTGAACAGCTTTTCTATAATCCTTTGCTTTATCTAAGATTGTCTGCTCATCAAAATCACGATATCGCTGAGTTTTAGTTATAGTTCCTCCTTTTTTCTTAATTACAGGAATTGTTCTATAAAAAGAAGGATTTCTATAGTAATTTCCTATTGTACTTTGAGGCATGTCAATAGTTCTACGTCTTCCAGTGAATCTACTACGACTATTCAAATAACTATTTAACTGAGATCTCATCATTATGTCATTTTGAAGATTTTGAATAGAGCCAGAGTAATAGTTCTCTAAGAATTTTTGACGTCCTGCCTCAGAGTCACCATAATCAGACTTCCAGTTTGGATTGGTAAGTTGCTCATTCTCCCAAGCCTTTTGAGCTTCTGCAGAATTAAATAACTCTAAATACGTTTTTTGAGCATTCTGCTGTAAAGCAATGTTATCCCTAACTGTAGCAGCCAATTGTTCATCCTGCTGGTCTCTTACTAAATCCATTCTCTTTTGATCAATGAAAGGATTTATAATCTGGTTCCAAGCTGTAAATTGTTTAGCTGCTTTGTTTTGAGCTAACATATTTTCCATTTGGCCAAGAACTGCCTTATTGTAATCTGCTATTTGAGTACGTTGATTAGCATATTCTCTTCTTGCAGCAAGGTCCTTATCATTAAATTCACTAATAGTTTGAGATAATCTAGTATCTCTTTCATTAGCCAATTGATCAGCTTGTTGATCTCTCATAAGTCTTTCAGCCATTACCTGATTAGGATCGCTTGTGACAGTTTTAAACTGGCGAATATCCTTTATTCTATCCCCATACATACGAGCAAGTCCCATATCTGTGTATGGAGCATAGATTTCTGTTGGCATAGATCTTAATTGCCCTTGAGCTGCTGCTCTGATTCCTCTTGCTAACTCGCGTCTCTGACGAGCATTTGAAATTAATCCTCCTGCTAATGAACCTAAATCTAATAAATTTTTAGGATTAAACGAAAAGCCTCTTCCATCAGAAGCACTTCCAGTAGAAACTACGTTATTAGATGCAGTGTTATTAGAAGATTCAGGCTTTGATACCTCCTCTTTAAGACTGGAGGTACTAATATTTCTATATGGATTTTTTAAATCTAAATAGGCATTTTCTCTCTGAGTCCTATTATACTGAACATTAAGAGGGACTTGATTTTCTATTGGCTTGAACTGATTCCTTCCTAAGAAAAGTTGAGGAGATGAAGAAGCTTTAAACATCGTTTTTGGATCAATTCCTGTTATTTTCTCTGCCATTAATCTCTGTCTTGCCTCTTTTTGTGCTTGCCATGGTGTGATTACTCCTGTTTCCCATGCTGATACTATAACAGGCTCTGCATCAAAAGAACCATAAACCCCTTGATTATCCATAGATTTACCAAAGAATTTTGATCCACCTTGAGCTTTAAGAATTTTGCCCCCTTTTTTATATAAACTCTGAGGTCTATAAACCATTCCTCCATCATTAGGTAATTGTACTCAAGAACCTGCAGTTTTTGGTAACATTAATCTAGGTTTGGCGGTGCGAATTTTAATAGGCTTAGCTGGAATAGGATTAGGAAACCAGTAGGGATTAAAGTAAGCTTGATCTCCATTAATAAGTTCTCCTGTAGTTCTATAACCTCTTTCAAAGATATTAAGACCCCTAACACTAGGAGCATCAAATTCTTTTCTAAAATCAGCTCTATTTTCTAATCTTTCAACTACATTTCCAAATTCTCTATTTTGAGCTCCTCTCATCCAACTACGACCAAATCTGTTTTGTAAGAACCAAGGAAGTTCATCTTCAGTTCTGGCTCTTAATTCTTTTCTATCCCCCGTTAATCTATCAGTAATAGAAGAGTTTAGATTCTTTGTTGCCGTCTTAATCTTAGACAGTCCTTCCTGATAAAGCTTGTTCTTTGGTAGATTAGATAGTACATCAGCATCCTTTAAAGCATCTTCATAATTAATATTACCAGTTTTTGCATCATACCAAGCCTTTCCCTTAAATTGACCTGGATTTTGTGAAACAGCATCATTTAATGCTCTTTTTTGAATATCTATTAATTTTTCAGGAGTAGCTTTTCCAGAAATATCTGCTGTTCTTCCAGTTTTCTTATATCCTACTGTTCTATCTAAAGCTCTCTTTCCACCTATTAATCCTTGAACACCCATTAATATATTTCTATAATCATCAAGAGTCCATTCTCCTTCTTTATTAATAGAGTTTAGAGCTGCTGATAGACCTAAAGCAGAGAATCCTGCTGTTAGTAGTGGTTTAATTCGTTTAATTATCCTAGCGGTTTTAGCTGCTTTTCCAGCTATTCCAACACCTGGTAGGAATGAAACAACATCTAGTCCAAGCCCCAAAGCTGCATTTCCTAAATCACCTAAATCAAAACCATCTCTTTTAACATCAGAAATAAACTGAGTTGCAGTAGAGCCTACTCCCAAAGCTGCTGCTACAGGATTTCCTCCAGTTGGTATAGCAGCTACTAGTGCTCCTAAATCAGCTGCTAATGCTCCAAGTTGTCATTTATCAGCAGCAGTTAAATCTCCACTTTTTATTTGAGATGTAGTCGCAGCCTTTTTTTCATCACGAGTCTCTACCTTTGGGGTTGTTTTCTCAGTATCCTTAGAAATCCAATTAATTAATCCTCCAGTTTGTTGTTTTGGAACTTGACGATTGTAATGAATGGCTGGAACTCTTTTCCCAGCGTATTCATCATTAAAAAATCCTGTATTCAACCATCTGCTAAATCTAGACCATTCTCTATGCTTAATAGCATTTATTTCATCCGCACTTAAATAATTATCATTAAGTAGAGATTTGAATCAGTTTCTATTAAATGGATGTAATTTCTTACTTTCAGTATCATAAAAGAATCCTTGATTCTCATCCTCTGGATTATACGCAAAACTATATCTTCCAGAAGGATCAAAATCATCCCAAATATAACCACCTAAAATTTTATCTGTTGGATCAATTCTTGAATAAAAAGCATTCCCTGTAGCTTCTCCATTATATCCTGCAGCCCTAATATATTTAGAAATATCAACAACATTCCCATTCTCATCTAACCCTATAGAAGGGATAGAAGTAGGTACTCCGAACTCATTTCTAGGAGTATTATTATCAATAATATCCATTACTGTAACTCCTTGAGGAAGATTCTCATATAAAGGTGATGTGTAAGTATATAATACATTATCATCATTTTTATATGTTTTATTGAAGTATGGATTATATTGAAGTTGTGAATTATATCTCTTAAAAGGATTATTCGTTCACAATACTTGCCACTGTCCATTCTTAACAGGATCAAATAAATTTTGACGCATCTTATTAAAAATGTCAACATTCGGAGAATTTAAAATTTGATTAATTTCTGATTCTGGATTAGCTCACTCATTTTTACTATATAACCTGCCATTATAAAGGATATAGTCTTTGAATCTTTTTAATTCTGGGTGAATATTAACAAAGTTTTCTCCGAAATATGCATTTCTTCAATCCTTTCCGTAACCTTCTAGTCCAAATCCTTCAGTTAATAGTTCTCCTTTTGGCCCATAGGAAATTTTAAATTGATTTCTAAAATCAGTAGTAAAGTTATTATCTTTATCCCATTTATCCTGATTTGACTGAGCACCGCCTTCTTCAGAGGTTTTTGAAGTATTAGTTTTATCAAGAATACCTAATTTAGATAATGTATTAATATCACTATCTGTAATACTTCCATCTTTAATTCTCTGATATAAACCATCCCAATCTGTGTATTCTTTAACGAACCTTGAATACACATCTTTAGTTTGATTATTATACCCTTTCCAGTCTACAATATTTTCCTCTTTTTCAAGATTTCTTAAAAAGTCTAATCTATCAAAAATGCTTGTATTATCAGTGTCAGTATTATATATTCTTCTCCCGTTATCATCAAGTACTAAGTTTCCATCCTTATCTCTTTTATATGAAAGAAATAATTTTCTAGAAACATCGACACTTTTATTTTTATTCGCTTGTGGAGTAACTTGGTTATAATTAAACCCACGTAAAGCGTTTGTTGCACTTTTAACTTGATTTACTCTTCCATTAAAAGTACTATCTAATGCTTCTCCAGTTTTTGAGGTACGTCTTGCAGCACGTCTTCTTTGGCGGGCATTCATGTTGTCAAACGTTACATCTCCTCTTAACTCGTTAGTATTAGAATCATATGATAAATCGGCACCAGATCTAAGAGCATTAACAATAGCTCCATAATCAGCTCTAGCTCTATCATCTGTGATTGAACTACCGTGTGCCGCCATAGCCTGTAGAAAGTCGTCGTCAACTTGATATGTCACACCATCCTTAGTAAAGTTGCCGTATTTTTTTACAGCTCCTCCACCCTGGAGTTTTTGTATATTTACCTGTGCCATTTTATCAATGTATTATACTTAAAAAGGGAGATTGACTACTTACAATCTCCCTTCTATCTCTATTAATCATTAGTTAGATTTATTTCTTCTTAATGATATTTAAGTCTCCGCCTTTCTCTTTCTTTCCACATTTCTTACGTCCAGCGATTTTTCCGCCTTTCTTAAAGACGGGTTCTCCTTCTGGAGCTTGTCCTACTGGAGCTTGTCCGCCTCCCATAGCTTGCTGAATTAAGGCAACAAAGCCTTCACATACTTGCATAGCCATCTGGCAGTCCTGTCCCTGTAAAGCTTGCATAGCCATTTCTGCTAACATCTGAATAGGATCTTGCTCACTACCTGCAGGAGCACCAGCGGGAGCAGCTGTAGGAGCGGCTCCACCTTCTTGGAATTTCTTAATATAAGCCATATTACTTATTGTTATTTTATTAATATAATTTAGTTTTTACTCTTTATAAGACATATTGTCATATACTCTTTTTACTTCCCAAAATTACATATATTATTTAAATAATCCAAATAATTTAAATTTAATTTGGAGATTCTACATATTCTGGTTCACGGCTATCCTGTTTAGATAATATTCCAAACATGTATTTGCCCAACTTCTTATAGTCTGCGTCTTTTTTAGATTTACTAGCTTTCTTAGCTTTACGGATTAGTTCTCGTGTCTCTTTTCTACTAACAATGCGCTCTCCTCCAACTAAATCCATTTGAGGTTTTCCATCAGATCCAAGAATGTACATTTTATCAATATCCTCTTCACTAATATCCTCTTCATCATCCTCAAAATCTAAGTCATCTCCAATCTGAATACCAGAATTAGCATTAACTTCAAGTACATACTTAGTTCTCCCATCTTCTTCATCAGGAGTAGAGGTAATTAAGTCAGAACTGTGAGCTTTACCTAATACAACATTATAAACTTCATCATCTTGATCTATGAAGACTAGATCAATATCGAATTCCATTTCCTCTGTATTAAATACAACCTGACCCTGATCTTCAGGCATAACAAATAGCATACCTTCATCATCATCCATAGATTCTACATTAGATAGACCTTGAGTTCTTTCCTCTTCTGTTTCTGCAACTAAGACTTTATATTTCTTATCTGCTATTTCAATTATTATCTCTTTCATTATTTTGCTGCTTTGTTAAAAATTTCAATAATATCTAAATTTGGTTGCATACCTCCAAATAAATTTTCTTTGCTACGATTTGAAGTTAATCGATCTAAAAGAATATTAGTTGCTTCTTTAGCTCTTTCTTCTAATTTAGGATATAGTGCTTTTTGCTCAAATTTAGGAAGGCTGCTAAATTTTTCGAATCCATGAGATAATGTTGGAGAACTACTTCAATGCCGTTCATGTACATTTGGATCAATTCTAAATTGTATATCTGGACTTAATTTGAATAAGTTATTTCTTGATTTTAACACAAAGTTAGGATCATAATATATATTACTAGAATTTTTAGTTAACTCTTGCAATTCAGCAATATTAGAAGTATCATCAATAATCTGAGGATTTATATGAGTTTTAATTTTATTTCCTCTAAGTCTTTGTATTCTTTCTAATCATTTATACCCGTTCTTAGTAGGTAATACTGCCTCCTTACTGATTATATTATCTCATTCTAATGCAGGATTTTTTGAATTATTTATAGAAATTAATTTTGCCTGTAACCCATTTTTTAAGCTATTTTCATAAATATTAGAATCTGTAGTAATAACTTTAGCTGTTCTTGGTAATTTAAATTTACCATCTAAAGATAGAAAAAACGTATCCATTGGTTCTATTGAACTAGGATATATATTAGCTTTTTCTGCATCTTTAAATGGCAAGATAACTGTAGTAGTATTATCAGTTCAGTCTCCTCATGAATGCGGTCTAACACTGACTCCTGTTGTAAAGTGTGTTGTATTAGGTATACTAGAAGTTGTAGGTAAATTTGGTCCATCATTAAAATCAATATAATTTGTTCTATGTATCAAGCTCATGTTTCTTGCATTATTTATTGCTTTAGCTGTATTAATAGATCTTCTCACTAAATTAATTCCACCTCCAATATCTAACATATCTCCGATTCCTGATAAAATCGCTTTTCTATAATTTCCCGCCTTAGCTTCTCTATAAGTTTTCTGCACACCGTTATTACTAATTGAGTTTCTAACCCCATCAGCAGTTAATCCAACATCAACTCCTGTTCGAATTCATTTAGGTAATTGACTATATAATCAAGATGCACCTTTTCCTGCTGCTGAAATAGATGGAGCAGCTAAAGCACCTGCTCCTATCACTGCAGGAATATACATAGCCTTATTTAATCCTTCATATCCTCGTCTCTGCCTAGCCGCATCCTCTCCTACTTTTCCTAACAACTCTCTAGCTTCTTCATTCCCCCTATTTGCAGAAGATGTTAATGTAGAAATGTGTTCTCTATATTTACTAGGATTAGTTTCTTTTAAATCGTTAATTCTTGTCTCTAAAGATGTAGTTGGCTTTGGAGGAGTATACAGCTCTGGATTTTTATTGATATTATCCAGAGCTGTAACAACTTGTGATCTTATATCTAATGGCATATTACTCTATACTTTTAATTAAACCACTTCTATCATCAGTATTTTTCAATAATTCATAACAGATAAGTTTACCAGCCTCTATAGCAACATCATCAGACGAATCTTCTTGATATTGTTTATATAGACTCTCTAATTTATCGGTAAACTCTTTACGAAAGATAACTTCTTCCTTTTCAATTTCTGCTTGCTGAATTACTCCTCCTTCTCCCTGAGCAACAACTGGAATACCTTTGCTGGTAATTTGTCCTTCTAATTCAGGATTTACTTTTTCTAGATTGTGTTTCCTAGCATGTAAAGCTCCTTCTGGTATTAGATTCATTTTTCCTCCAAGTTGAAACTTCTGAGGATCTTCTGTAGGTTTAACTTTTCAGGAATTAATAAGACTTCTAGCCGTATCTAATTCTGGAAATTTCATTCCTTTTTTAGATAATAGTAATTGTGGAGTGTATCCAGCATATTTATTTTGATTTTGTGATAAATAAGTATCACCAGCACTATTAGATTTTCTAAGTTTACTTTCTAAACTAATATCAGTTATTAGATTATTAACTCTATTTTGCTCTCTAATAAACTTATTAGCTTTACCAGTTCCTAACATTCTCTTACCACTTAATGCTTGAGCGGCATTAATATCTGCAACTGATCCTCCATAGGCATTTGTCATTTGATCAATTTCTGCAGATTTATAAGACTTCGCAGTTCTACCTCCAAACATACCCACAAGCATGGATACACCAGGAAGACTATTAATAAAACCTTGAGTGGCAGCTTTACCACCAATACCTGCTCTTTTTGCAGCGTCTGCATCAATATTATCTAAATTTAATCCTGTTGCAGAACCGATTGCATCTACTACTCCTGAAGCAGCTCCAATAATAGCTCCAATAGGGCCCGCAGAGCTGATTGCACTGCGGATGCCCTCTCTTGTTGAAGCTTGTTCTTGAGTTAGTCCTGAAGTAGATAATCCTCCAAGCATGGAACTTGCTGCCCCTAAACCTGCTTGTAATCCTCCAGACATTCCCATTTTATTACCAGTAGATGCAACATTAGCTGCACTCTTGGCATTTTTTTGAGCTGCTTTAGTAAATTCTTTAGATGGTCCTGGAGCCCCTAGTTTCATTTTATTCATATCATCTAAGGGGCTTTTGGAAGTTCCAAAAGGGTTAAATCCTGTAGGTATAATTGAGCCTGATGACGCTTTTACTATTTTATTATGCATAACTTAACCGTAATAATGATTGAATAGCATTAATTACTACTAGTTTCTCACCAGTATATTTAATCCTAATTTTAATCCATTTGTCTCTGATTCGTGTACTTTTTAATCCAGTAGAACTGTCAGTACCTACAATTCTATCTTTATAATATATAGGAGTAATTGTAGTAAACCATCGATCTTCTTTGTATTCAATATTACCAAGTCTTCTGCCATAAGTTTTTATATTTTTAATTGGCTGTTTAACTTTTAGTATATACTGATTCAGAACATGGTCTTTCTCAATTTCTACCTGTTGCTTATCAAAAATTTGAGAGTATTTACCGTCCTTTGCAGTTGCCTTTTCTAAATCTAATTTCTTCTTAGCATACCCTACACTATCGAAATTTCCATCAATATCCCAAAATTTATCTGAATTAGCATGCTCTGATTTATAAAGACCTGCTTTATTAAAATCATACACATCTCCGATAATTTCAAATTCCAAAGTTTCTGGTTCTACATTATTAGAAATCATAACAAGATTATCAAAGATCTTATGAACTCCAGCTGGAGTATTTACAACAAATTCAAACTCAAAAGGCTCTTGTTTATTGTACCATTTAGTTGGAAGGATTTCATTATCAGGATTTCCATCAAAGTAATTAATCTCATTAAAGATGCCTGCTCTGCCATGAACATAAAAACCATTTCTTAAAAGCTTTTCATAAGCTTCTTGAGATTCCTTAGGAAGTTCAGTAATATCTCGTATTAGTACTATAGATTCCTCTATTGTATTACTTAGAGCTTTAACTTTATTTTCCCCATCCTGTTCTGAAATATTTTCCTCATTTACATAAGGATTATCAGTATTTTCTAGTTCTGTATTAATAAATGGAGTAACCTCAAAATTAATTTTTAAATATAATAATTTATCAACTTCTTCAAAACTATTTACTATAAGCTTAAGATTTTTTCCATCCTGAGTTATTCCTATTTTCTTCTGACTGAAATCCTGGTCATAATCTCCAACTAAATACTGTGAGAAACTTAAATCCTGAGCATTACTAATTTTGCATTTAATGTCATATTTAGGGTCTTCTGGTTTATCTGTGAATCTAACTGTATGTTCCACATCGTTTTCATCTAAAACAGATGAAGTAATAGATGTAATTCTAACATTAAATTTATCAAAGAATTCATAACCTTTCATTACAATAGTTCTTGTAATGTCACCATACTCCCAAAGATTTCCACAAGTTCTATTAAAGCCCGCTCTATCTTCAATATGAGGGCCAGATTCAGTATTTATGTTATCATAAATAATACCATAAATAGAAGCCCTTTTTCTATCTAAAGATAAGAAGATATTATTAATATTCTCAGAAGCAAGAGGAGTTCAACTATACTTAGTTATCCATTTTTCAAGTCTCTCATTGTAGCATAAATTCCAAACTTTATCCCCATTATAGAAAGTAAACATAACATCACCTTTATAATTGTTAAAGTGTGTTTTTACATTCTTTAAAGAGATAATAGGATACTTATCGCTTTCTTGTAAAATAATATTGTCATGTAAGAATCTTTGAACAGACATATCAGAAATTATCTGAAATCCATTTGCATTATATCTCCAAATCTTTTTAGCATAGGTATCTACACCATAAATTCCATTTGGAGTACGTATAATAGATTCTTGCCAAATACTTCCATAGTCTGGAGATATAGGAGTTACTTGATTTTGCAGTACTCCAGATCCATACATATGAATAGCTTGACCTGTACTTGTTGCAATTAATGCTTTTTCATTAATAGGAATAATAGCACAACCATGTTCAAATACACAGAAAAGATTTGCACCTAATGAAAGTAATTTAACAATTGCTCCATATTGACGTTCAATATCCTTATATGATAATCCTTGGAATATTCTATATGCATTTCTAAAGTCATCTTCAATCTGTACATTACTAAACATAACTCTAGTATCAAAGATGTCTTTTACATAAGGAACATTTGGCTGAGTAAAGTATTTCTTAAATGGTAATGAAGTTGAGTATCCTGCATTTAGCAATTGTGATTCAGGAATCTTATTTACTGGAGCAACAGTCATTCCTTGTAAAGGATAAAAGCTTCTTGCATTTCCCATCAAAGCCATTTCCTCTACATTTTGTCTATTTTCTGAACGCAATCCAAGATTATAATTAGAAAGACATTTATATGTAAACCACTGCCCCATAGGAACAGTATTAATATCAGCTCTATTGATATCCTTCCAATCTTCAGTAGATGTTTGACTATATCCCTTATAGCCATCTTTCCATGTATTTGGATTAACAATCATATCATTAGTAGGAACCTCAGAATCAATAAAGTTAGTGTTGATTCTGATTGTTACTGTAGCTGTGAAACAATCCCCTCTGAATACTGTTGGAACTACTTGGGCAAATAGTTTGTCAGTAATGTTATACGAAGTTACAGTTTTTATATCATCAACTATTTCTTCTTTAGTAGAATAATCATCATCAATATGTTCTTCACAGTATTCTGTAATTTTAGATTTTTCTACCCATTTATTTTCTTCAAGTTGATAAGTTGTTATATACTTTTCTACTCAATGTATTTCTACTACTTCTTTAGTTTCAGAATCTAATACTGTTTTTGGTTTTAGCTCTTTATCACTAATCTCATATCTTGGACTAATTGCCATAAATGGGGATAAATCGTTTCCTCTAATCTTGAAATACTGCGTTTCATATGCTTGAGAGTAATTATTTACTCGTATTGTGTAAATAGTATTATCCTTTAAATCCTGATTAGTTCCTACAAAAGGACAGTAAACCCCTCTAACAATGTTATTATTGTTTTTCTCATAGTTTTTGCTTGAGAAGAATCTAAAATCCTTTGCATCCTCTGAGGAACCTGCTCGTGTAGAAAAACCATAATTATCTACATATTTTAGAGGAATATCAGTTGGAATATAAATTAATTTACTTTGGGTATTAAGTATAGTTTTATTCCAGTTAGATTCTCCTTCAGGAACCCCTATTTGATAAGTTCTTTCAAATGAAGATGTATGAGCTAATTCAAAATCAAATTCTTTAGTAAGTAAGAATTCTGAGTTATCTAACATTGACTGAATTTGAGGATTAACCATAGCATCAACACAAAGTAACCCTGAAGATTGTTTAGAACCTGTTTTAATTATTCTATCTTTATAAGAAGTGGAAAGTACTCTTTTACTATTAATAAAAGACTCTGTAAAATACATTCCATCTTGATATTTTTCATCATTTAGTTTCTGATCAAATAACATTGGAATATATGATACTTTATCAACTCCTATAGAATACCCTTGAGCAATAACATTAGGAATTCTCTTTTGTCTAACAAAGAAAAATCCTTTTACTTTATATTTAGATAATTCTGCAATTAAATCAGAATTTAATGTGAACTTAAGACCAATAGGTTCTGTAGTTTTCGCTATATGGTTTTGAATGTTAATCCTTGGAAATTTAAATACGCCTTTAGTATTAGCTAAGAAACTACTTCCTGCTAAGAAGAAGTCCTCTTTACTAATAACATTAACTTCTCCAGTGTCTCTATCTTTGTATAATGTTGTAAAACTATTATTAGAGTCCTCAGAAGTTCCATATTTAAAGTTAGTTAAATGATTCTTATCAGGATTAAATGCATCTTCATAATACTCGATAGTGAATTTACAGCCTCTTAAATTATAAACAGGAGAGATAGAATCATCTAAGAAAATATAAACAATTCCAAGTCTATATAATTCCTCTGGCCAATATCCTAAAGAATAGTATATAGAAACTGGATTATAGTATTCAATTTTTCCTACATTATCTAAATTAGTCTTTCTGGTATAAGAATCAGGTCTAACATATCCAATATCTTTACCTTTAACACATTCAGCTTCTATGAAGTAGGAGATATTTTGCAAATCATCATTAGCTACTACTGTCTGTTGAACATTTCCAAAGAAGAGCATATTTTGTACTTGAGCTTGAGTTTTTACTCCAGTACAAATATTATATTTTATATTTAACTCTTCTTCATTTATTGCTAATGTTTCTTCAAACCCATCTAAGGTTAGCAGTAGAGAAGAGCCCACAATTTTGTAAGGCTCTTTTACTTGAAAAGTCTCAGTTTTTAATATTCCATTTAAATCAGAATATTCTCGTCTTACATAAACAAATACTTTAGCAAATGAGGTATCAATATTATTAATCTGCAGATTAATAGCTTTATCTGTCCTTTCATCCTCTAATGTTCCAGATATAGAATATATTTTTTCTAAAGTCCCTTTAAATACACTAATTATTCCTGATTCAGCAACGACATCTGTTTTATTATAATCATTATCAGCTAACTTTAAATAAATAGTATAATTTCCTCCTTTTAATTGCCCATGATACGCAATATTTAAAAGTTCTATTTTAGGAATTTTGTTTATATTTCTAAATAATCTGGTCTGAGCATCCATCAAACCTTCTTTGTATAAGTTTGTTTGCTCAGTTTGGTTTCTAAGTATTCGTCTATACTTATTATCCTCAATCACAGAATATGTTGTGTTTATAATTCTGGGGGGATTCAAATCATCGTTAATAATTAAATTAACGGTACCATCATAAGAGGGCTGGCACTCTATATCCACTGGTTTATTTAAATCAAACTGAAGTTCATCAGTTTCGAAGTCTTCTATAACTCCTCCTTTAGTTAATTTATTATGTAGTGGATTATATTCATGTGCCAGATCCCCTTCTGATTTATATTTTTTAACGGTTAGTTTTATTTTCCCCATTATTTGTTATATTTAATTCACGTTTTTTAAATTCTGGCGAAGGTACTAATATACTACTAACATTATTTCATATAATGGCATTTCCCCAATCAATTCCTCTAACAAATCCACTTCTAGTTTCATTATTTTTTCTGCTAAACCAAACTGCTTCTGGAAAATTAGCATAATAGAAATTTCCTCTATCATTATTGTATTCAAACCTTAATGAGTTTCCTATAAATTTTACAAAATCAATATTTACTGTTGTGGATTCTAAATCACAATAAACTTTATTTTCTGAATAGTTTCGAGTTGCTAATCAATTATTTATCTCTTTTTGTAATAAAGCATTTAATTGTGAAATAAATGATGTAAAAGTTGTAGAGTACATTGGTGCATTAACTGCATCTATATATTGATAATTATTTGTTTTTGAAGAAATAGTAACATGTGCAAAAGTTCCATTACTCAAGTTTGTAGTACTATAAAACTTAGGATTTATATTTATACTAGAAAATAATTGATCTAAATTAAGATTAGAAAGATCCTTTTTAATATTTATCCCTTTATAAAAAATAGAATTCAAAGTATCTGTTCTTTTATAATTTACGGTAAACAAATTTTCAGAATATACCCTTATGTTTGAATCTGTGTGTTTTAGAAAATTCTTATAATCTATATGTAAATCATAAACACCGTATAATTGTATTCCTAATCCAAATAATAATGCACCAACACATTGATGCATATATTGATTTCCTGTATACTCATCATTAACTTTAAAAATATCTGCTGCGGATATTTTATTTGAAGCTACTAACCATTTAGATTCCTTATTAACTTTATTGTTTACTCCAAAGCTATCGTTTATTCCAGTAAATGCTCCTTTAAAAGAAGTTAACTCAACTGGCATAAAATTTATTACAGCTACAGTTTTAGAACCTCCTACAGAAGCTTTACAAATAATTCCAATTCCACTACAAAAATTTCCTTTTCCAGAAGTACAATCTGCACTTACATCTCCAAAATATCATCCTCTTGAAGTCCGAGTTGTACCTACAGTAGTAGTAGGGGATACAGGCACAAAAGTTCAACCAAAATCATTATTAGTAACATAATCGTCTACTAATTGCATTAATTTATTACCATCATCTTGTCTACCTTGGTTATATCGTTTATCCTTATTTTGTAATTGTAGAGTATTAAAATCAAAATTTTCTTCAGGATCAGTTTCAATAAGTCCTGCTAAAGTATGATTATTAGAAGAATCAGTTCATGTAGTGATTCTATAAGCTCTACGTAGTAATCCTCCTGCCACTAAGGTCTTTTTTTCAAGCTCTTTTAGATTTTCTTCAGTTCAAAAAGTTTCAGGAATATTAGTAATTAATTCTTTGATTTTTCATTCTTCTGAAAATTTAATAAATAAATTTTTATATAAATATCATCTTGAGCCATCTTTTCCCTCGTATTTATCGCTTATATAACCTGCTAACTCTGCTTTTGTGTAAATCGTATAAACAGAAGTATCTACTGGATTATCTTCATTCTTTAATAATTTAGTTTTTAACAAATATGGAATTTCATTTGCAGGATTATAATATGTAACTTGTTTTCCATTCTCAGATAATATAACAGATGATGATACAACGCTATCTCAGGTTACATCAGCCCACATGCCCTTATTAGTATTTAATATTAAAGGTGCAGGTATATGATATTTAAGGTTAGTAATATGAGTGGACATACATCCATAATAAGCATTTTTTGATAAATCTGCCCTATTGATCACCTTTGTTGCTGCAGTTACTTCTGATTGACTTAAATCCAAAATAAAATTATTCTTTGGAAAATTGTCTTCTGTTAACATATTTCCTTCTTCATCCATATAAAAGGCAATATTTAATAACTCATTTGGATTTAAACAACTTATATATTTATTGTATATATATTTAGAATCATCATTAATAAAATTTTCAATATTTTTATTTATGGTAAGATTACTCTTAATCCTAGATGTCCATTCTGTTAACTTAATGTCTTGATATCTTGATTCTTCTGAATAAAATGTATTAAACAATTCAGATGTAATCAAAAATTCAGCCGCACAATGAATTGGTTTAATTGTAGGTTTATCAGGATATTTATCTGGATAATTTATGTGATTTTCTAAAGCTTTTATATAAACCTCTCAGTCTTTAATATTAAAGAAACCTAGTTCAAATATATAAATTTCTTCTTTTTGAAATCAATCGTTTTTATTTTCAGTTCCATAATTAATCGTTAATATATTTTGCCCCAATAAATTCAAGCTATCAATGTCTTGATAATCTGTATTTTTTCCGAGCTGTTTAAATTCGTTTCCAATTTCATGAATTCTATATTTACAAGTAATCTGACTTAGATTAGATGTTGGACTAATTATACTAAAATTGATTGTAACTCCTTCATCATCTGATAAGTATTTATAAATAGAGAATGTTTCTATTTCATTAATGCTATACAATTCCCCTAAATTAATAGTGTATGTTACAGCTAAATTATCATAGACAATTCCATAAGTATCATCAATGATATAAGGAGTGGCTCTAATAACAACTGTTTTATTATTTTCAATAGCCTCTTTTGAAATATCTAAACTTTTCTGATTATTAAAAGTTAAAATATCAATAGTATTTCCATAATTAGTAGGAGTTCCATTCTCCTCACTATTAACATGTGATCCATTATCTCAATCATTCTTTCAGCTACCCCCAGCATAGCTATAATCAAAATAAACTTTAAGATTATCATAATAATCTTTTCAGTCTCCTGTAGTATTAATTGTTAACTGTCCTTGAACATTAAAAGATAATTTTCCAGTTCCCTCTCCTGTTTGTCTTGTAGAAGTACTGGTTAGGAAGCTTGAAATTTTTATATCAGTTAAGTATAAATCAAAAGAAGCTGGCTCTATAAGAGAAGGTTTATATGCTAACCATCCTGGAGTCTCTCAGGTTACGTTTCTTAACTTTTCTGGAGCATAATCATCAGGATCCGAAATTACTAAACCTTCTTCAATTGGTAAGGCTTCTTTAGATTCCGTTAATGTATAATATTCACAACGTTGAAATTTCCAATGAGAATCTTCCCCTTCCTCCTTTTTTAAATAATACTTATCACCAGGATTTAAAAAAGTGTCTTTCAAATCTAAGCTATCAGCAGGAAAGAAAACTCTTAAATTCTGATTAGGTTTAGTATTAGTAAATAGTACATCCGTTGCAGGGTTTTCACTTGTACCTTTTAAGTTTACAATACCATCATTTATTAAACTATTAGGATCTGTTGGTCACGTCCAATCAGGGTCTAATGTATAAGTTGGAACCCCTTGATAATTTTCGGTTTTAGAACCATATTCAGAATTATCAAATAGTGTTTGTGGAGAAGGATATGAGCCAATTTGGCATTTTTTATCAATTGGATTATATGAAACTATGTATATAATATTTCCATACTCCTTAATTCCAATAGGAATATAATCTGCATATAATTTAGCTTTGTCCAGCTTATAGTTACCCATATCATTCTGCAGAATATACTCATTGCCATTATATGTTATAACTGTACCATTAATACAGTCTGTTAAAATGTCATTAGGTGTTGTTAATGGATGTAAATCAGTATTCAAACCACCTGTAAAAGTATTTATTGCTTGTTGTTTAGTATTATTTGCCATACTTAAATCATTTGTATATTTCCATTGTCATCTCTATAAGCAAAATATCTTGCTCTTCGAGTGGTTCAATTTTCTTTGTAAAACATCCATCCTACATCTTCTGGATAGTCAACTATAAAGAAATATTTACGACCTCGATCAGCAAAAGCTTCTTCTTTTATTTTGTAAGCAAACATATAGGGGTAATGAAAGACTTGTCGTCTAGTACCTCTATTTTTCTTTTGAGATTGATAGTACTCAAATTCCTTTTCAGTCATTCCAAAATAATAATGACCATCATAGATAGTTTTTTGTCGTCTATAAAGAAATCTCAGCTTTCTTTTGTACTTTAGTCTTCAATAATGATAATGTGTAAAATCATCGTTGAATAATTTACCTGTGTACATAGTATAATATGATGTCATATTAATGGTATCTAAACCATTCCTATGACAAGTATTAAACATCTTCAATCCATAATTTAATATCTGTTTTATCTCATGTTTGCTTAAAGAAGGAAACTTCTCATTAACTTCATCAATATAATCTGTATAGTACTTAATAATATCCATTAGAAGTAGCTTTTTCCTGCGTTCGTATTATCACTAATAATATCTTTTAACTTCTTATTGACATAGATGGGTTTTTCTTTCACTCCAGATTTAGTTTCAAAAGTATAAAATAACTGATGGCCTTTAAATCCAGATAATACAAAGTCAATGTCTCTAAATTTACCCTTTTTTCACATTTCTTTGAATTCATCTCCCTGAAATGTTTTCATAGCAATTTCAGAATTAAATCCAAATGTATCAGGTAATGCAAAAATAACATTATTATTTATGATATCCAAAACCACTAAATACAAACAATAGTTAAGTACTTTAGCAGCTAACTCTTGCCTTGTATCAGCTTTATATTCCTTTAAATACTGTTTTTTCGAAAGTTTTATTTTATCCTTCTTAAATTTTCTAAATAATTCAGTAGAAGTTATGCAATGGCTAGTATAATAACGCATTTTATAGAACTGGTTTAAATGATTTTCCGTACTGCTTCCTATCTCAACGAGTTTTAACATCTAAAATGGCATCCATATCATTTTGTGTAAACATATCTGGAATTCTAGCTGCTGTGCAGGCTTTCATCCAATCAGCCTTAGCTACTTGTGCAAGTTGAACAAGATTTCCATCCTTCCTCATTAATGCTTGTTTATATGTATCCGAATACACAACATATGCAGCTAAAGCTCTAACTTCTTTATCATTAAGTAGTGGTAACCCATCTTCATCAGCAATAATTCCATGATAAAGAATGATAACTTTAGGAAAATCTCTATCAAAAACAATCTCGTCCCCTTCCTCTCTATATTTAATCATTTTTCCAGCTTCATATAAAGTGGACTCATCTCACTTTCAAGCTTCAATATATTTTTCAACATATTGATTATATACTTGAGGATAAGTGGTTTGATTGGATGTCATTTGAGCATCCATATAAGGAATTGTGACTGATTCTATCTCCACTAAATTGCAAGGCAATTGAATACGTTTGTTAACTGTATTTGTAATATACTTATGCAGCTTTGTGTGCCTATTTCCTATTAATTCCCATCCTAACATTGCAACATCTTCAAAGTTAGTCGGATCTACTGTGATTCCATAGACAATACTTGCCATGGAATAAACTGAGTTAAAATTATGTAGTTTCATTATAATGGAGTTTGAGTATTAGGCTGAGAAGGCAGCATAAGTTGACGATAATATCTAATCTTCTTCTCAGTTAGTCTATGGATAATATCATTAGAGATAATTCCACATTCTGTTATAGCTTCTGGATCATTACAGCAATCAAATTCTAATAGTTTTCTTGGATCTAAAAAAATTGCAATTACTGAAATATATTTTACAAAAGGAACATTAAAGATATAGCCATCAATGTTGCCATTAGAGTTTATTGTAGGGTCTATATAAACAAATGGTTTATCAGCTCCTCTCTTTCTAAAGAAATGATATTTATAACTTACATCAGTATAAACACTATATTGTTCTTGTCTATCTATACTTCCTACAAATTGAATTGTGGAAATTCCATTCATAAGAAGAACAGGAGGAATTTCAAAGTGAAGGGCTTTCTTCCCAACTGGAAGATCACAACATTTTGACATAAAATTACAATTAACTTCAACACAGTTTACTGCATTATAAAGTTCTTGTAAAGTCATAACTCCTTTTAAAAGATATTCTTTTGCAATATTATTTCTTTCTGCAACAACCTCATCAGTTAATTGTTCTAATGACATTGCTGGATTACTTACAGTTCCTTTTAGGCCGTCGTAGACATTGTTCCATACGGCACTAGCTATGGCTTCTATTGTCATAGGTGGTAATATTAAAAATTAATGGCAGGCAGGAAAAAGACTCCCACCTGCCATTACTGTGTAAATTATATATTTATTCAACAATTACTTTAATTGTTGTAAATGCATCCTTATATGATGCTGATATAATTCCTTCATTTCCAGAAACTACCTCATCAACATCTTTACTAAGAGTCCATGCGTTTGCATCAGAATTTTTGTTTACCTTAAATGGCCCTGATACATGCTTAAACTCAACTCCCTCATCAACTTCCATTCCAACTACTTCAGAATCACTATAAGTAGCCTTTAAGGAAACGGTTCCTGCATTTACCTCTGCAGCAGAAACAACCATTGTTCCTGGTTCTCCTTTACCTGCATTTAAAATGGTTAACTCAGGAGTAACTGGATATACTACATTCTCACCAAATGCTTTTTTAATTTCAGCTTCAAACTGCGATGCAAGTTCATTAAGAACATAAAAGACATGGTGAGTTACAGAATCCAAAGCTTGGCCAACAGTGCCTTGACCATGTAAACCTCTACGAGGTGATACATACTCAAATGCAAACTGTGTATATAAAGCACCTGCAACAGGCTTCTCATCATCATTAACTCCTGCATAACGTAGGTTAGGATATGTTGGGAAGCGTAAGTTCTCAACTAGCCACTCACCAGTTCCAAAAGGCGCAATATTTTTTGTAATATCATCTTTTGATGCAACAATCACATCTTCATATTTTACACCAGAACATCCATTAAGACATCCATCTTCCTCTACTTTCTGGATTTTAGCAGCTTTAATAATCTGATAAGGATCAGACATTATTAGTTTTACTACACCATCTTTACTTGTAACTACAGCATACTTATAATCAGAAGGAATATACGACTTTAAAGCCTTCACAGCTGCATTTACCATAGCTGCTAAATCCATTCTAGAAACTATTTCAAATTCTGCCATAATTGGTTTATGGAATTCTGACCAAGGATATTTATAATCACTATAGTAACGCCCTTCAAGACTAATATCAACTAGAATGCGATATTGCCCAATCTGATTAACTAGAGGGTTTAGGTTAAATGCAACTTCAGCTACCTTTCCTCTGCGTCCTGCAGTTTTATATACTTTTGGTCCTTTAACACCTGATTTGGTATAATCTGCACAACGTAAAACACGGAATACTCCTTCTTTAGGGGCACGATAATGTGCAGGATCTGAGCCGATATCTTCAGCTGCGGTATCTGGAGTTAATGCATAGAAACGCTTAAATGCATTACCAGCAGCATCAATACCTTCCTCTCTAGGAAGAGTATTTGAGTTGATTATTACCTCTTTAAAAAAATCAAACATACTTGTGTATTTATTTAAAATTAGTACTATTAATTCCTAGATTGTGCTTCTGGAATAGTCTGATTAATTGGAATGTTTGTTTGTAATCTAGGATCACTTGCATTTTCCATAATTAATCTAACGAAAATATTCAAAATTTCGTAACACATATAATCTGGGAATTCTAAAATTTGGGATGAGTCAACAATATCATCAATTTGTTCTTGACTCAATCTAATGTACATAGGAGCTTTGATATACTCAATATACACTTCTGTAGGCGTATATAAAGTATCGTCTCCGAATCTTAATTCCAGTCGTACATTAGAGGGATTTGCTAAACGATTGCCAGGTTCTCCTTCAATACCAGATAAATTTTTATCATTAAGATAATGGGTATTAATTAAAGCCCCATCTTTATCATATTCTCCTTCTGAATATTTTAATAAAGGAGTATCAGTATTTTGGTTTGTAATTATACTATCCTTTATGTTAATATTATTTAAATAGTAATAGGGCCTTTTATATGAAGGTTTTTGATAATAATTATTAATTACTCCTCCATACATATCTGCAGTAAGTCGTTTAGCAGTAAAATAAACTTTGGTTCCAGCCTCATTATCACAATGAGTTTTCTTATTAGGATTTTCTGTTCTTGTAAAACCTACAATACAATTAAGCATATGCATATAGTCTTTTGGAAGATCCACATAATAAGTTGATGATAGAATTCCAGAGTTTATTTTTTCTTGAATAGATGTCAAATCATCAGCAGTCTCTAACTTTTTTGGGTTTTGTAATAACGCTGTGGTTTTTAGAACTCGTAAATCGTCAGTAGATTGCTGATTAGTATCATATCTATTATAGGTTAAATTTATACATTGTTGAACCGCTTTATTTAAAAAATAAACATAGTCTTCAGTTAAGAGACTTGGCGCTTCTAACTTATTCAGTTCTATTAAACCATATTCATATAAATTTCTAGCGGTCATAATATTCTAATTTATTATTTTTTGGGTGCCTTGGGTTTTACTACAACATCCTCTGTCTTCATATCCCCAAATACCTCATAAACAATTGAGTCATAAATAGCCTTATTCTTAGGATCCTTTAGGAATAGAATAGCGGCCTCATCTGTAACTCCAAGAGCTGTATCAGAATACATTAAAACACCACTTTGTACTCTAATAATATTTTTTTGTTTGCCATCAATTAGCAGAAGTTTCAGACTTTGATCTGCACTGGTATAAATATCAATAATGAGTTCTGGGTTTTTTTCTGCTTTTTGATATAAATAATCCTGAATATCCGTATCAGGGGCATTTCTCATTGTCTTTCCTAGAAGTTTGCAAATAACCTTTCTATGTTCTGAACTATCTTGTTCAATAAAAGTGTATGCTTTTGTTACTTGCTTAATACGAGACACACGTTTCTTAGATTCAACTCCAGGACGCTCTACATATAATTCTGCTAATCCGTAACGTCTAATATCGCCATCAATAAGAAAATTTCCATGCTCATCTTTTGCACCTCTTTCTGGGGCAATTAAATGTGAATCTTTAATACATTCCCAAAGATTTGCTTGGTATTGATCATTTAAATTAAATGTTGTTCCATCAGTTACAATAATTTCAAGATCTTCAGGGATAAAATAGTCTCTTTGCTCACTATTTAAATCTTGTTCACTTAAAATCATCTCTGTATCACGTCCATCAGCACTAACTCTAACTCTTTTTACAAAAGGAGGATACATTCCATTCTTACCTCTCATTGGGTTAAAGTAGTAGGTTTTTACTTTTCCATATACACTACGCAGTGTTATGATATTACTGGCATTATTAGTTTCCGTTACATTATTCATACTATTCATATTTTGTCTTATTCAAAATTTATCTATACATCATATAATCTATTAATGGTGATAAGATTCCCCTATTACAAGGGGAATCTCTCACACATTTCTTTTTAGTTCTCTGACATCAGGATGAACGATCTGTAAGGATTGAATACACCTACACCAGCGTATCCCCAGTTGATCAGTTTAGCTCCTGCTACAGGAGTCGAAACCTCACCACCTGATTTACCATCACGTCCACCAGGACCAGTTAACCAGTTATGAACAATCTGCAGACCTTTAAATGTAAACATTGAAAGTGCAGGACGTCCAGTTTTTCCATCAGCAGTTAAGTCAAGGAAGATACCAAATCTACGAGGTGATGGGAACTCAATATCAAAGGAACGGTCAATCTTAAATGCGATGGTATTACCTGCAAACTCATAAGCATTGTAAGTAGCACCAAGATTAATATAACCATTAGTAGCCTTTGAATAAATGAATGCACCATTAGTCTTGTAGTCACGAATCCAATTTGACATTACTCTTTGTACATCATTCCACATTGCAGTGTTGCAAATGAAGATATACTGATTTCCAGTAGGCTTCTCTGATTTAGCAACCATTGCCTGCAGAGCAGTTTCAAAGATTCTGATATTTAATTTCGTAAATACATATTTACCTGCAAAACGCTCGATCTGAGGAATAATACCATCACCAGAGATAATAGGCTGGCCAGTTTCAGGATCGAAGATCTTAGCTTTACCATACTTATCTACGTTAGTTTTACCCCAAAGTAATGAGTTGTTACGAGCTAACATGAAAGTATCCAAACAATCCTTAGCAGCAGGATTCATCTTATATGTTACATCATCTTTTCCATCACCCTTACCAATTGTGATAAACTGATCTTCCATTGCAGCATATTTAGCTGAATAGGAAACATCACAACGGTGCATTGAGATGAAAGTTCTATGTTTCTCAGTATTGCTCTGATATTTCGTATAACCTTCCTCATGCAGCTCAGGCTGATAGTTTGTTAAGAAACGGGTATTCATACCAGGCTGGCAAGCTGAGAGATCTAGCGTTGCAGAATAGTCAGAATCCTGAATCTTACAAATCAGCTCAAAGTCAGCATCGCTTCTGCGAACTGGACGGCTAAGAACGATTAATTGCTGACGTGAACCTTCGATAATAAACACGTCATTTTTTTGATAGTAGTTCTCAGGGAAGTGAACTACGATGTCTGTTCCCTGTGCACCATCGCCTTCTGGCACTGATAAGAAAGGAACACGCTTGATGAAATTCACATCAATATCCCACTCAACCATGAATGAGTTAATTGATTGAAATGCATTCTTACGATCTTTCTCCATCGTATAAATGTTCATCAGCGATTCTGTAAGGTAAGTTGCCGTATACTGATCATATAATGACGATACGATACCTAGTCTAGCAGGATTAGTGCCTAAGAACTTAGAAAAGTCTTCATACGTTCTTGTAGAAGCCATTTCAGGGCGTATGGTAGTAAAACCTGTAATTTTCATATACTAAATTATTTATTTTATTTATAATAGTTCGTCCCATTTGGAACTAAGAGAGGTTCCCTGTGATTGGGGTTTAGTTTCTTTTTTTATAGTAACATTAGATTTTGGTTTTGGAGGAGTTGCTTTGCGATTTTTCTTCAACTCTTCTTTCCAATAATTACTAATGTCAGAAATTGTATCTTTACCAAATAATCTATACCAAGCTAGCTCAACAATTACCTCAGGTTTTGATAAATCTTCAACAAATTTAGTTACACCTTCTGGAGTTTGCTTAAATACATAATCATAAATTAGATTTTTATCTTTCTCTTCAAGAATTAAACTATCACTCTTAGGATCTTTATAATCCAAAGAAATATAGTTAAAATCATTTAATGTATCTACAAACATATTTTGATATGCCTTCTGTTGCTCTTTTTCAGCCTCTTCCTGCTCCTTGATATGATTTTCTTCTTGTTCCTTATATTGTTTTCTAATTAAATCTACTTTCTTTTTAAAGAGATCTTCATTAGATTTAGCTACATCTAGTTCAATTTTTAATTCTTCCTCTGTCATTTCAGGGAATTTAGCTTTTTGATCTGCCAAATATAATTCCTCATCAGAATAACTATCAATGGTATAAGTTTCTTGGCTGCTGTTTTTAGCCTTATATTCATCAATAGCCTGTTGCTGATAATACGTAATTATATCTTGAAATGACGAATTCGTCTTACGAAGTAAATTGATAGTTTCAATTTCATCTTCTGAAAGACCTGGATCTGTTAAAGATTCAAGAATTGAAAGCTGCTCATCCTTACTTAGAGTTCCAAAATCAACCTCTTCAGTCTCTCCTGTTTCCTCGTTTTCATAAATGATAGTTTTTCCATCCCGAATTCCACGACTCTTTAAGAAGGATGAAAATGCATCCAGATCATCTTCTTCCCCTGTTTCTTCAGTTCCTTCTTCAGAAGATGAAGAATCTTCTTCCTCTTCCTCAGTAGAATTACCTGCTGGCTCAATAACTTCCTCCTGAGTTTCAGTATTTAGATCCTCAGTAGTCTCATCATCCAGCAAATTGTCAAATTGATTATGTTCAAATTGCATATTTCTTATTTTTCCTTATTAGTTATAGATTATCTATTCGCTGCAAATATAACTACATTTATTTAAATGTCCAAATAAAATATTAGAATATTTTTATTTTATAATACAGGCTTCTGGAATTTGAACTTTACCATCTGCAGTAATAGTAATTTGTGTTTCTCCACTACCAATTGTTGCTGAACCATCCTCTTCAACTCTTATAGGTCCAAAACTGCAAAATGAAAGATGATTGTTAATATTATACATCTTATCCCTTTTCATATCACAACCTCCATCAGTTTCAATAGTAATCCATTTTTCATTTTTCTTATTAATGCCAATGAAAGATTGTTCTTTATTATAGAGCTTCAGATAATTTAAATTATCAGTATTAACTAATGCAATTCCAGGATTTACAAAGTAACAATTACCTTCAGATGTTAATCCATAGCCTTCCAAAGTACCAAAAATGGAGTTTTCAGTCCCAGAGATATTTCCAATAATGTTTCCTGAAGAACCTGTAAATAAAATATCTCCAACTTTAGGATCTGCAGATATTGAAGAGCCTTTTTCAGCATCCTGCTCCTCTAAACAAGAAGTAATATTTTCATAGATGGTTTTATTTGGCTCAGTAACTGGAGGGGATTCAGCCCATTCATTATAAATATCTATTTCTGTAGTATTAGTAAAATAGCAATCACTTCCTGAAAGAATTACTCTAGCTGAAAACTCAGTACATCCAACAACCATAACATCAATTGTGCCATCATTATTCTTCCCTGAAAGAAAATCCCCTGCCTTTAATGAGTGCTTTTCTAATGTTAATTCAAAAGTTACTCCCTGATATTTTGAGGCAATATCTCCTGTATAATCAGTTATATTATATCATCTATTATAAATTCCTTCTAAACAAGTTCTATCTGAACCATATTTATATTGTTCATATACAGAACTTGAAACAGGTAAAAATTTATATTGTTTGTATGGATAGATGCCCTCTTCATTTAAGACAAAGTCAGTATCATTTAGTGTGTGAGGACCTCACTGATTATTTGAATTTAATTTTTGACATGAAGTTAAAGTGTTAGCGTAATCAACAATAGACCCTAATTCTAACAGTAATCCATCATTAAAAGCAGTATAGATAAGATCAATGATACTATATCCCCCTACTAAGTAATTTTCATTAGAAAAATATTGAATATCTGGAAGACTTATGGAAGAGTCTAATTTATCAATTATATTAATTGCCTTTATAGGAATTCCATTACTAAAATATGTCTTTTTATTAATAATATCAAAATCAGATTCTGATAATGGTGGATTTTCTTCATTCCCTCCAGAATCATCCGATAAAATTAGATTTTTTACTCTAATAGTATCAATAGTTAACGAGCCATTCTTTAAATTTAAACTAGACTTCCCTTCTGAATCTCTAATGGAATCGCTAATAAGGTCTGTTATAGTTCATCTAGAAATAGTTTCATTTAGATTCTTTCTGGCAAAACTAGATGATGAGATTCCATTTAAATATTCTGAATTGAGGTTCTTAACTAAATTAGTAGAATTTATATTAAAAGGAGCTTCTGATGTTGTTATAGTTAATGGAGTGGTAAATGTAGTATTAATTTGAGAAGCAATAGATACTGGAGTATATCCTTCATTTTCAGTAATGAAGAACTTCCCATCTTTAGTTAATATAAGATAATTATCTCCAGGATATTGTAAATCAGTTAAGGAGTCCTCATTATCTACAAAAATAACCTGAGGAGTTTCTTCTTTTTCCTCATCTTTATCCTCTTCATCATCTCCTCTAAAGTTAATCTCATAGAACCTATCCTTTACCTGAACATATACTCTACCTGATGTTTGCAGAATTAAATCTTTACCTTTATCTCCAACTTTGGAGTTATTTGATAGTGTTCCCACTTAATTATAATCTGTATTATAAAAAAGAAAGGAATGATATAAAAAATACCATTCCTTTCCATCTTCTGATTTCTAATGCGAGAGCATGTCTTTTAATTCATTTAGATCTTGTTGATTCAAAACCAAGGATTTATTAACCATTGGGATATCCATCTTTATTTTTCCTGCACCTATTTCAAGTTGCCCAAGTAATCCAGTTTCCACTTTAAATGGTTTAGTGTTAATTATGTTATCTGACATTTCTGTTAGAATACCTTCAACATCAACTAATCCATCTTTGTCTGAAATCTGTTTTAGCAAAGCTTCAACTTTGTACATGTTATTATCAATTATTCTAGATGCTAGAGGCTTCATTAAAGCCATCATAGGATTACTTTGTGATAGTGAGGTTAATTTAACACTCACAAAGTTCCTTAAATTATTCATTATAACGTCTACGTGTTGCGCCATTGCTTACAGAATTCTTCATAGGTTAGACTTGGGTTATCCTTAGAAAATTCGCGGAACTTATTAAAGATAGCCATCTCATTGTCAGTCTCTTGGACGATCTTATTCTTCAACTTCTTAACTACTGATAATTGCCTTTGTAATAACTCTCTACCTTCTTGCGTGCCTTCAATTTTAGCTTTAACTAAATTTAAAAGCTCTATTTGAACCATCTTTTGAAGTGATGTAGTGATTTCACTATATTCTTTATCTTCAAAAAATCGATTCTTTTGACTTTCAGTTAGAGCATTCATCTCATTATCAATAGAATCCCAAATAAGCTCCTTTGAAGCTGTTTTCTGTAATTGCATTAATTGAGATTCATAAGCTTTTACCCTTTGAAGTTGATCGGTAATGTCAGAAGCTAATAATGGATCTGGATTACCTAGGAAAACTTGATTCACAGGATACATCTTAAACTAAGATTTTAACTAGGCTGCAGGAGTTGTTGTAGGCTCAAATAGGATGCTATTTGAATATCCTGAGCAAGGGCATAAAGGATTATACAGTGAACGCTGTACTGTGTCAGTACCTACTTCAACAGCAGCTACACGAATAGGATAGAATGTATTATTTGCATAATTTACTATCTTATTGTCAGCACACATTCTGCGCTCAGCCTCAAGTCCTACCATGCCAGCTACACTAGCAATCTCCATCTTAGTTACTTTACTTCTCCAAGGTTCTACAGCAGCTTGTACAGCAGCAGCAGTTTCAAGTTTTCCAATACGATCGGCTAATACGTCGAATTGGTCTCTCTGATTTTTGTACAGTCCGAAGTCTGCATCAATTTGGCTTTTGTATAAACCAAACATCTCTGAATTGATTGTTTGACGATCGTTGAAACGAGCGTTAGCTGACAGTAAAGCAAAGTCATAAAGAGCTTTTTGATTTGCTAATTCAGCGTTGCAAGAATGCTGCCAAGCTTGGAAAGTTGATGGGCCTGAAATAGCCTCAGCTGCTAAAGCACCTGCAGCGGCACAGCCTGCATTTCCAAACAGGTTTGATTTGCTAAGAGCCCAAAGGCCCAGAGCAGTTCCTGCGATACCAAGACCTAAGCCAGTACCAGCGACACCTTTTGATGCATACTCTTTGCGATCCTCGTCGTACTCATGTACAATCTGTTTTTCTACTACGTCCATAATTTGTTTAATTTTAAAGTTATATCACTACAAAACGCATTCTCGAATCCCTTTTATGTATATATTCCTCAAAGAACTTGTTTTGCGTTATATGATATAACTTTAAAACTAAATATGTAGTAGAATAAACCTAATTTTGAATCAACTCTACAAAATCAAGAATATTATCTGTAATGACATGCTTCTGATCCATTATATTTATAACAGTTCGTAAGAACTCTGTCTCAGAATCATTAAATTCAACTTCAATGTCCTCCACATTTGGAGTTCACGAAATTTTTCCATCGGCTTCTTTTAAGTTAAGAGAAGTTATCTCCTCACTTGAGAAGTCTATTTTCTTGCGGATGTTTCTAGCAGAAATCATCTCAAGAACACTTCCTTGTTCTGGCAGATTAGTTAAAATAGCTAATCTGGTTGCAACATTCATTTTCATAACCATTAAAAATTCATTTTTTCTATCTCTACAAAATTAGAGATTATATTTATAAAATCAAAATTTTTAGTGCAAAAATATTAAAATTCTTGCACTAAAAATTTTGAAATTTTATTAGCCATAAATAGCACCATTAACTAACACTAACCCAGTATTAATATAAGTTATACAATAACACTTATAACTACCTCCAGTTAAATCGTCTAAACCACTCATTTTTACGTAGTTACTTCCAAATGTTACTGTTGTTGCAGTAGGAACTACAATAACTGCATCAGGATTACTACTTGTTACATATACAGTACTTACTGAATATGATGAAGAAGAACCATAGAATCTACCCGCCTTACCTGGAGTATCTACGCTAGCTAAAGGCTTTGAAAAAATACTATCTAAATTAATAGTGGATGCCGATGACCCAGTATAGTTTGTAGTTGAACCTCCTGCTGTAATGTTTAATGCATATGGGTTTGGAAGAGCTATAGGGATTTCTGGAATATCATTAACATCTGCTGGAGTATATTGAAGAGCAGCTACAACAGAACTCTTACTAACAGCGACATAAGCGCATCCTTCACCATCTACATGTACAGGTATATTAGCTAAATTTTCATTAAACCCAGTTTTTATACCTCCTAGAGTCTCTGGATCTGCTATAGGTAAAGTATAAGCTGAACCAGGAGCGTTATTAGTAATAGTTAAAGTTCCATCAACAAATGTTAATCCTATGCCAGTGCCATTTGCAATAGTTAGAGTTGTAGAACTATCATTTAAAGTTGTGCTTCCAACTTTAACTGGCCTTCAAGTATTTTCTGTAGAATATCCCTGACTTGTAACCCAACTTTGAGTTGCATATCCACTTAAAGAAGGAATCTCACTTTTTAATGCAAGATTAGAAAGAGTTTGCCCTGAATTTTTAACAGATTTGGCACCTGCTCCAACTATAATATAATCTGTAGCAAGGTCTCCACTAGCCATTACATCTCCACCGCCTGCAGAAGCTATTTTGTCATTTACTTCCTCCTTAGTGTAAACTTCATTAGTAGTATAATAGTTTCCTAAAGTTACATTTAAGTCAGCTGTTTTAACATAGCTACTTAGAGTATTGGTAATAACTTTATTTTGAACAGGATTTTCTGATGTTGCACTTAAAGCAGAATCTACAACAACTCCTTCTGGAATATTAAAGTTTAAATCAGATTCATCTACTTTATCCTTAGAAGCTAAAGCTCCAAGAGTTGGAAAATCAGTTATCTGATTTACAGTATGTGTATGAGCAGAAGGAGTAAAAGTTGAAGGCTTATTAGCTATCTTATTCCACTCAGGTTCAAATTGATTTACAAATTCCTTCGTAGCAAGATTAGTTAATAAGATTCCAGAATCCTTAACAGTCTTTCCAGCCCCACCTGATGTAATTACTCTGTCAGCTGTTGTAAAAGGGGCCTCTGCGATAACATCTCCTAAATTAGATAATTTTTCATCTATCTCAGATTCAGAATAAACTGAAATTCCTTTTACTGCAGCAATTTTATGTTTATTAGAAGCATCAACGTCAATAGAAGTAATAACATTACCAGTCCCAGACATACTAATCTCTACATTAGGAATAGTTGGAATTTTGTCCTCAATTTCAGTAATTAATGCCTGATATACTCCTCCAGAAGTAATCAAATTTTTACTTCCTTCAGTAGGATAACTTTCAATTGATGAGATTATTACTGGTATTTTAGATAATACTTTATTAAACTCCTCTTCTGTTCCTGTATATCCATTTAACTTTGCAGTTTCATATGCAGAACGCCCTTCTGTAGAGTATAGAGGTTCCCACTGTTGTGTCTCCTCATTAAAATATTTTTTTGAATATGTTGTCATGTCTATAATATTTTAAGCATTAAGCATATACTGCACCATTAACAGCAATTTTTCCATTTGCCATATAACTTAAGCAGTAGATATAATAAGTTCCACCAGCTAAATCTCCAAGACCATCCATCTTTATAGCATTTGATGCAGTGAATGTAAGTTTAGCATTACTTATAATAACTGAATCAGGATTAGATGCACTAAATCCACTTAAACTTGAAATAGTTCTTGAAGCAGTATTAATATAGCTATAACCTGCTGAAACTGTACTACTACTTAATACATTTATACTAAGAATCTTTGGTGTAGTTATTGAAACTGCAGATGAGCCTGTGTATGAAGTACCATTAATTGTTAATGCATAAGGATTAGGTAATGCAATGGGAATTTCAGGTATATCACTAGTCTTTGCGGGTGTAAATCCTAAAGCAGATGTTACATTAGCTGAGGTTAATGAAATAGTTCCAGAAGATACTGAAATATTACTTCCAATCTTCACTCCACCAAGCACAGAGGCAGTAGCTGTAGGTAAACTATATGAATATGTACAATTGATGGCAGTTCCACTAATACTTATATTAGTACCAGCAGTATATGTAGTATTTGTATCTGTCCAGGGAACATTAACATATGCTTTACCATTATTTAATTGTACAGCATAGTTTTTACCACTTGTTGTGTATCCAATTTGAATTCCTCCATAAGTACTAGAGGTTGCTGCAGGAATACTTGTTAAATATCCTTGACTAGTTACTCAATTTTGAGTAGCATACCCTGATAAGGATGGGATAGTTGGTTTATTAGTTAAGTCATTATAAGATCCACTTGTAGCTACAGTAGCGAATGTTGGTTTACCTGTTACTCCAGACCAAGGTACACTAGTTGCACTTCCTGCTGTGAATTCTTTAAATTTAGTAGCAAAAGTAGATGCAGATTCTGATACGCAGAAGTACATAGGACCTCCTGAACCAATCTGAACAACATCTCCCTCTTGAACATCTACACTCATTGCGGCAGATTGAGAATCTACTACAAACAGCCTTTCTAATGCAGCTGCAGGAATTTTTTCAATAGGAATTTCTGGCAACCTATTAGCATCAATAGTTCCAGTAAGTTTTTCAGCATTAATAGTACTTATTGTTGTGTTTATAGTCACATTTTTAGATCCATTAAATGATTCTGTAGTAGAACCAGTGACATCTCCGTTTAAAAATATCTTTCTACCATACATTAATGTTTCTGCAGCTGATGTTTTAGAAGCATATGGTACAGTAAAGTTATCAGAGATTTTATTTCCAACAGTTACCTGTATATAATTCTCATTCCTACTAAGTATAGGTTTTGTTGCAAGATTTGTAGCTGTAGTAGCTGTAGCTGCATTACCAGTTATATCAACTTGAGCAGGATGTACGTGATCAGAGCGTGAATAAGCATTATCTGTTCCAGGAGATGCTTGCCCTAAAGGTTTTGGATCCGTATTTGATGGCATAATAGCTGCAAAGCTTGATGTTTTTTCTCCCGTAGGTTTAATTGTTCCAACATATCCAATCGTATTGAAAGTATTAGCATCATTTATACCTGTGAATGAAAAATATATGTTAATATTATTAGTAGTGGCTTCTTTTTCTATTACATTAGCTGTAAATCTGGAAGTTGGATCCGTAGAATCAAATATTGTTAATGGTTTTTTAGAATTAAATGCCTCTAAAGCAGTATTATAATCCTCAACTGTTTGGGAATTAAGATCTATAGTAAGAGGCAGTACATCGTTTTTATTTGCAGCATCAATATTTTCACGAGCTAGAGTTTTATTAGAATCAGAGAGTGTTTGCGTTCTATCATATCTTATTGCGCCAGTATCTACAAATTGTGAATTTATTCTATATATAATTCCTGTAGTAATATTTATTCTAAGCAACTCTAATTGAGAACTAGAATTTATTTTAAAGAAATAATGGTTACTGGAATCATCATTACCTCTTACATATATAAGGCTAGTTTCTTTAACTAATAAAGTTGTAGCTTCTAAACGTTTAGTTTTTTCAGCAGCATCAGGAGAAGTAGTCGCATTAATATCTGATTGAGAAATAACATGGACTTTTCACCCCAAATTTTTAAATACTTGATCTTGTTTTTCAGTAGTTACTTCTTGAGGAAGTAAAGAAAGCGAATTAGCATCACATTGATATTCTTTGCCCCAAGTACAAATAGTTGGTCCTTCATCAATAAATGAGATATAAGCATCGAAAACCTTACGCTCTTCACTACCTTCAGTAGTTTTTGCTCTCTCAGCTTCGTATGATGCTTTAGTTTTAAAATGTAAAAATTTTGTTTTATATGCCATAGCGTCTATATTTTATATAGCACCTATAATATTATAGGTTAAAAATAAAGGGAATAGGGAAATCCCTATCCCCTTATTATCTTAATTTATTCGAATTCAGCTCAAGTCATTAAACTATCAGCATAAGCCTTCACATCGCTAGCTTCAGCAAGACCTTTAGCACTTGAACTTGCACTAGCTACAGGTTGTAGCATAGAAGTAACTGTTACTGTAGTTCCACTTTTACTAGTTGCGATATAAGTAGCAGCAGTGCCATTAACTGCCTGAATTGCAGAATCAGCTTTAGCACCTTGAGCAGCTTTAGCATAAGTACTTGATTCGGTATAAGCCGCACTCTTAAGACCATTAACCGTACCTTTAAGCTGCTTTCCCGACATGCTAAACTTAACCTGCCCATTAGTAACATTAGTAGTATCTACAGTAATAGCCCCAGTTTGTCCGCTAAATGATATAACTCTACTCTCAGTAAGGTCAGTTATTCTATCATCCATCGATTCAAGTACACTTTGAATTGGATTTTGCCCAAAATGCTCTCCTCCCGCTTTAATATCTGCACCAGTAAGTACTACATCAGCTGATAATGGTTTACTATTAACGGTTCTTGTAGTTGGAACTTTACCAGCTAATGCAGTATCGAGTCCAGATATTTTAGAAGTAGGTAAAGTAGGAATATCAGAATCAGTAAGACCTGTTCCAGCAGTTACTAAACCTTTGGCATCATAGGTAATCTTACACGCTGTACCTGCTGTAATACTTGCATTTGCAGTTATTTTTCCATTAACAGTTGTTGTTAAATTATTAAATGCAGTTAAAGTAGGTACTTCATCTTTCTTAGCGTAAGTAGATAGATCAATTGTTCCACCTAACTTATCCCACATTTCTGTTTGATTACCTGCACCAGCCTTAATTGCTACAAAGTTTGAACCAGCTTCAAAAGCTTCTCCATTTAGAGTACCTGCAGTAGCTACATTATAAACATCACCGATAACAACTCCTGTAAGGGCAGTAAGAGCTGCAGCATTATCTACAGAACCCTTCATCTTGTACACACTACCAACAGCAGAGGCCACTTTATTGTCAACTTCTGTTTTAGTGTATGTAGTAGCTTGAGGAGCTGCTGCTTCAGCCGTAGCTTTAACTGCATTAAGAGCAGTTGTAGTAGCTTTAGCGGCTAGATCTGTAGTCAGGCTAGTTACTTTACTTTGAGGAATTTCTCCTACAGCAAATGTAACAGTACTAGTTCCAGACTGAGTAACTGTTTTGCCATCTCCCTTATAAACAATAGCGGCAGGAATTTTGCCAATCTTAGTATCTGTATATGATTTAGCGGAACTAATTGCAGACGATTTTGCTTCATCTGTATATTTCTTCAGTCCATAATAACTCTGTATAGTTGAGGCATCTCCAGATGCTCCAATATTTAACTTCTTTGCAAGTTCTGTAGTTACCGAAGATGCCGATGCTACATCTGATAGATTTAGAAAAATCTCTTCTCCGCTTTCATTAATAATTTTAAGGGTTTTAGCACTCTCATCCCAGCTTGCAGATTTGACGCCATCACCAAATTTATCAACAGCAGTAGCACTTGTTGCTACTTTAATCATACCTGTTGATGTTTCAAAATATATTCTACCTGCTACAAGACCACTTTCTGGAACTGTAGCAATTTTTTGAAAACTTAATTGCATTCTTTTTTAAATTTTAATCTCCTCCCCTTCACTAAATGTGAGGAAGGGAGAAATTATTATTTATTCAATTTCTGATCAAAATATATCAAGCTTACCGTCTGTTCCAACTTGGATAGATGAACTTGTTGATACTAATTTAGACATATCTACAGCTAAACCTATAGAAGTACCTTCACTAGTTACCTTAATAGTATTATCTGGACTAGTAATAGATGTAATGCCACCTGCAACAGCAGTTTTAATACTATCACTAAGAGCTTTCATACCTTCAGCAACTGTTTGATCTGCACCAATTTCAGCACCGCCAGTAATTGCTACTCCTACTTTTATATTGTTACCAGCAACCCTTGCCCTGTTTACTCTAAGTCCACTTTCAGATTTTGCTAATATATTATCAGAAACAGGATCAATTTTAACATCAATAACATTCGCTTCTGAAATCTCAACAGCATCACCAGCTGTAAGAGCTTCTTGCTTATCTCCAACAGATGTTTGTAAATTCGCAATATCAGCCTTATTCGTTCTAATCTGATTTAAATCTGTATCTGAAATTAGACCTGAGCCTTCAACCTTATCAACTTTATTTGCAAGTTGATTAGTAACAGTAGTAATCTGTTCTTCTAAAGCTGTATCAGCTGCTTCAAGTTCTGTTTTTGCTGCAGAAATAGCGCTATCTACTTGTGATTTAGTATAGTAGCCTGAAAGATCAATTGTACCTCCCAGAGGGTCCCAAGCTGCACCATCCCAGGCATAATTTGTACCTGCAGGAGTAGTACCATGAGCAGCAACTACATTCCAAACATCACCTTTCTTATTTCCTTTAGTAGGAAGTTCTTCGTAAGTATCTTTAGTACCTTTGTAGTCAAGAGCTGCAGCTACAGAAGCTTTTAGTTCATCTACAAGAGTTTTTAAAGCTTTACCTTGTGCTGCAGAAAGAGCAGCATCAGTTCTATCACTTTCAAGTGAGTTAATAATCTCTACAACTGTGCCAGTTGCAAGAGGTTCCCAAACTCGGTTAGAACCATCAGCATCAAAGCCTTTTAATACATAAGTGGTTTTATTTTCCTTTACATATACTAAAAGGCCTTCTACTAACCGAATAGTAGGCATTGCATCCCGTTCAGCAATTGTAGCCTGAACTGTTCTATTATCTAATGGTAGATTCGCACCTAAGTCAAAACCAGAACCTACCGAAATACCTTTACCAAAAAATTCTGCCATAATTAGTTAAAGTTTACATAGTAAGTACTAGGTTGCGACATCTTACCAGATAAATATACTGTATAATCAACCGCTTGACCATCTAAACCAGTAACCAAAACTGTACTAGTAGTATATGAAATAGTTACATCAAAGCTATTACTGTCTTTAATATTTGAAACCGATCAACCTGCAGGAGCAGCAAAACAAATATATTGTTCTGAAATTGGTCCAGCTACTTTAATTGTTTTCTTTGCAGAAGTAGTTTTAGTTAATCCTTTAATTACATCTTCTGTAATTGAAGCTGTAGAAACTAAACCTGAATAAGCAGGAATATATCCTGTTACTGTAACTGCACTTGAATCTACTGATCCTGCAGCTAAAGGAGTACCATAGTCGTTACCTTTAGAATCTTTAGGTTGAGGACCTTGTGCATGAGCAGCGTGATACTTATATGACATTGAGCCTTTAACTACCTTTGCGGGAAGTTCTTGAGATGAGTCATATAAAATATACGAATTCTCTGGATCTAAAGCTCCTGCGCGTTTTGCCTGCTCTTTTCCTGCGACTAAAATCTGGCCTTGATTAAATCCAGTATTAAAATTTGCAGCGGTTGGAGCATTTGCTCCTACTTCCTGAGTATCTGAATAGCCCTTTAAAGAAATAGTTGCAGAAGGAGCAGTAAATGTAGGATTAACTGTTGGGAAGATAAGAGTATCAAAAATTTCATCATAACTCTTACCTGTAAGTTGTGCTACAGTTGTACCTGCGTTAATGCCCCCAAGTTTCTCTACTGCTGCTACACTAGGATCTAACGAAGATTCATAAGAACCACTTGCTGTAGGATCTAAACTATCAAGTTTAGCTTTATCTTCTTTAGACATTAAACCATCGACTAAAGAACTTGCTTTTACAAAGTCTAAATTCGAAGTGGTTGAATCTGTGTATGTAATCACAATGCCGTTAGCATTCTCATTTAAGGTTACATTAGCTACTTTCTTGCTAGAATCACCTCCATACTCGGAGCCATTCAGCATAATTTTATGAGTATCTGTTGTAAAGAAAATGCCATTAGCATGGGTTACAGGATTATAAGCAGAACTAAGTCCTTTATAAAATTTTACAACACTTGCCATTGTTTAAAATTTAATTAATTAATAACATCATTTCACACCATAGACGATGTATCTTCAATAAGCTCTTCTAAATTCTGTTTAATGCCATCTACCTCGGCTTTTGTGTAATAGTTAGATAGATCTACAGTTATAGTGCCACTTCCCCATTTCTTCCACAGATATGTATCTAACATAGTTTCGGCTTTAACCACTATATATTCCTCATATAAGTCATTAACTCCAGTTTGGGAAGCAGGGACTAACCAAATTATGTTTTGTTTTTCTTTTGTAGGCTCTCCAAGAGCTTCAAAATTATCAACAATTTTAATTGAAACTCCTGAAGCATTGGTTAAATTAGCAAAAGCTTCGGCAAATTTAGATTGATCTAAAGCAGTTCCTCCAGCTTCTTTATATGCATGATATACAGCATTTAAATGGTCGAAATCAGCTTTATTTTTGGTATCAACCCAAATCATTTGTTCAGCATTCTTGTAGGCTTCTTGAATGTCTGCATCATCTAAATGAGAATTTCTAAAAGTGACAGGATCTTCTGGACCAACATGCACAGCATGTTCTCCAGTAAATCCTCTAGGTATATAAAAATCCCAAATAGGATCTTTAATTGTACCTACATTTTCAATTTTAGGATCTTCCCATGGTTGTAGCATTTCTACCTTACCAGCAGTAAGAGTAGCGGCTGCTTTGCCTTTAGTAATTATAGTTGATGGGATTCAGCGATCATATATGATATTTCCGTTCTCATCTTTAATTGGATTTCCATTTTCATCTGGTGTTCATGTATAATGCCCAGATGAAAGCGTTACCTTAAGATGAGCATCATCGGTAATATCTACATCATCAATACTGACTCCTCGTAGATAGTCCATATAACAAAGAACTGTCCATTGACTAGGTAGTTCTCCATCATATCCTCATTTAATTGTATCATCTGTAAAATCTCGATACAATTTTAATTGTTTACCTTTAGGGCCTTGTTCTCCAGTGTCACCTTTGGCACCTTTGTCACCTTTAATGCCCTGAACTCCTTGTTGACCTCTAGGAATAGTAAATCTGAAAGCAGCTTCAGAAGCGGTTCCGACATTTACGATAGAAGCTTGAGAACCAGGATCTCCAGTAATAACAGAATCTACTCTGATAGTTGCCGCAGTTCCAGCAGGCCCTCTATCACCTCGATCTCCCTTATCACCTTTATTTCCTTTTTCCCCTTGAATTCCTTGAACTCCTCTATCACCTTTATCACCTTTATCACCCTTTTCACCTTTCTCACCTTGAAATCCACGGATACCTTGGTCTCCTTTATCACCTTTATCACCTTTATTTCCTTGGTCTCCTTTATCACCTTTATCGCCCTTTTCACCTTTCTCTCCTTTTACATACATGGGAGGAATAGTTTGAGAGGGGGCTTCTTCTAAGACCCAGGTAATAAATCCAGTAGACTCATTGTACTCAGGTACGTACACCTGGCCATTTTCACCAGTTGCACCCGTAGCACCTGAAAATACAAATTCCCAGAAGGGTGAGTCTACACCAGTTGGTTTAGTAGAATCCTCAGGATCATTATAAAGTAATTTTGGCTCAGATAGACTACTAGACAAGTGACTCTTATGGCAAGCTAATAAAGTTCCTCTATAAGCTACAAAATCTTGAATATAACCATCATTATAATAGTTAATTCCTGGTGCCCATCCTTGAGCAAAGTTAAAAGATTTTCCCTTATAAAAGTCTCTTGAATTAGATACTCCATAATATTCTCTTGAATTCTGAAGGTCAATATCTGGTTGTATATTAATTTTTTTCATATAGTTTATATAACTTCGATAACTTTTTGCAAAATTACATTTTTAGTTGAAGAAAACAGTCATCCTTTATATTCTTTACCAGCAGTTACTACTACAGGATTATTTACTAATATTTCATAGTTTGCAGATCAAGTAGCAGGTTTTCCAGGAATTACTGCATTAGGTAATAATCAGATTTTTAAAGTTATACTTTGTCTTGGTAATACTGCTACATAGCTATAAGACTCTAACATATTAAATCCTGGTCGATAAAATCCTATAGAATCAAATAGTAATGGGATATTACCGTTATTAAATATATCAATTGTATATTTTGATTTAGAACTCATATTATCAAATACAGACGCATCAATCTTTAATAGTTGCACTTTTGATTTTGTAATATTAGATTCATTCATATAAACAGTAATATTCTTTAACCCAGTAAAAGTAACTGTTTGAGTAGTAGAGCTATATGTTAAGTCCAATACATCCTCATCTGAGCCGCTCATATTGCCATTTACAGAAATATTTTTCGCATATATATTTCCGTCTGAGTCAAAAGAAATATTTCCTGTAGACATATGCCCTGTACCAGTTTCAAAATTGAACATAATATTTGGAATAAATGTTCTAATTCCAGGTTTTTCTGGATTTGTACTATTTGCGGGTTCTCCAGGAGTAATTGGATTGAAATTTTCATAGTGGGTTGAAATCTCTCCATTTTCATCTACACCTTGTTGACTAAACATATAAGCATCATTAAATACAGCAGAACCAATAAGAGCGTTAGGAATAATTCCAATTTTGGCATAGAGTGCTTCAAATGCTTCTAACTTAACCCAACTGTTACTTGTATCAGTACTTGGAGATTCATTACTATGTAATGTTCCTTGCCATGTTCCCACTATATTTAAAACATAATAGTTAGCATCATTAGAATCATATACATAAGGAGTTTTATCTACAGTTCCTTGATATACAGTATTAACATTATAAATACCTTCAGGATAAATTATTTGTCCTTTAGAACCGTTCTCTCCATTTAACCCATTAGTTCCACTTAATTTAGTGGGAGTACTCCAGCTACCTTCAATTGTACCAACTTTATCAGTATTACTTGTATAATTTACTCTGGCTTGAATAAACCAAATATAAGGAGTCTCTTCAGTAGGAGTTGGAACCGCTAAATTCCAACCTGTTGGTTGTCTTGTCGTTCCAGGAGTACTTGTTCCTCCATAAATTGTTGTAGTTCCTAAACAGTAACGAACTTCGATGCCAATTCCAGGTAATCCATCAACTCCGTCTTTACCTGCAGGACCAGGATCACCAGTAACTCCAGGTTCTCCTTTTATTTTAGTCCATTTATAGTCAGATGGATCGTCACTATCATTTATATTAAAATCTACATATACTCCAATTCAAGCGCCTGGATCTTCTCCATTATTGCTTGTAAAAGTTGTACCTCCATCATTAGAGTATTTAATATGTAGATAACTTGTTTTTCCGTCTTCTCCATTAGTACCAGGAATTCCTTGATCGCCCTTTTCTCCTTGAATACCTTCAAATCTTGCCCAAGTATAGTCAGAAGGATCTGTACTATCTGCTTGAGTAAAATCTACATAAGTTCCAATATATGTACTTGGAGTTTCAGTCATTTGACTTGAAGAAGTTGGATTAGCAACAGAAGAATATTTAATATGGAAATATGTGGTTCTTCCGTCTGCTCCTGGAGTTCCAGGAACTCCATCTGTTCCATTAGTTCCATTTTCTCCGCTTATAACAACTGGGGTAGTCCAGTTTGTATTTAGAGTATCATCAGGATTAATAGTTGCTGTAGTCATCCAAAGATATCCATCTTTAGATTTTTCAGGAGGAACTATAGACCATCCTGAAGGAGTTCTTATTGTTGCATTTAATGTAGGAGGATTTGAATTGCTTGTATTTACAGCAAATCTAAATTCTGTAAATTTGCCATCTTGAGCTTGGCCATCTCTGCCATTAACTGGTATTACTTCTGACCATTCAGTTACAAGCCCTGTCTCCCCATTAACCGTTCCAATACACTGCCACCAGTTTCCACTAGTTGTAGGATAATCTTCCCATCCAGACGGACTAGGACTATTTCCTGTAGGTTTTGATGGTTTACTATCACTTAATTTATAAACGTATGTTTTCCAATTTGGTATTACTGCATCCTGTCCCTTTTCTCCTGTCATTTGAACAGGATCTGACCATTCTCCAACAAGAGTAGAATCTCTAAAAGATGCTGTAATTGACCATATAATTTCAGAGGATGTATGAACTGGAACCACTGTACTTCATACAGATCCAGGATTCGTATTAGTTTTGTTTACAACAGGAGGAGTATTAACATTACTACTTTTTGCATACATTAACTTAATACTTAATCCATCCTGACCATCAGAACCGTTTGCTCCATCTTGTCCATTGGTTCCATCCTTACCGTCTTTACCATCTGCTCCTTTAGGTAGTCCAAAACTAAATTTGAATATATCTCTCTCTAAAACTACATTAGCATTAGCCTGAGTAGTTGAAGAGACATTTACTACTTCTGCATCAAAATTAGGAATTTCTCCGCCGCCAGAAATAGTTTTCCATTCAGTATCATAATCAGTATTAGATTTTTTAACTAGAGCTTGCCCAGTAGTACCTCCTGGAATAATACCTGCTCCAGGATCTCCCTTATCACCTTTAGGACCAGTAACTGAATCACCTTTGTCACCTTTAGGACCTTCAGGGCCTTGTTCTCCAGGATCTCCTTTTGGGCCAGCATCACCCTTATCGCCTTTTACTCCTTTTCCATTTGTTCCCATGACAAATTTCCAAAAGATATTTGGATGAATGCCAACAATAATATCATTTTCAATTATAGGTACAGGCTCATTGGATTCTGATGAAATATGACTTCGTGTACAATACAATAAGCACCCTTTATATGATACAAAATCAATAATGTTTTCATCATTGAAATATCGTGTATTAAGATCCCATGTAGACATCTTAAAAGAAGTTCCTGTATAAAAATCACGAGAACTTCTTAATTTATAGTATTCCTCTGAAAGAGCCTTCTCCATAAAAGGATCCTTATTATATTTCTTCATAGTATTGTATTATTTTAATTATTTCATCATTAGAAGGATTTCCATTCTCGATATAATCAATGGCATTAACTAATTCATTCATTGTAAATAATGTTTTAGTATTAAATTCGTAGCCAATGTTTAAATTTAACAATTCATTCGAGAATAACCTATATAGTGTATTATATAGAATTTCCACAGCCGCAATCGTTATTAGAATTATTTAATAAATCTCCGCATAATGAATCACAAGAAGACATACTATCTAACACTCTCTGAGCCTCAGTTAAATTCCCTATATCCTTTAAATAGTCAAAAACATACATTGCACTTAAAAGAAAATCCCTTCTATTTCTCAGAGTATTGTCTGTGTCGCATTTATCATAACTACAATGTTTGCAGTTAATAAGTAATAATTGCCGTTGTAAATATACTAAACATCTTTGCAGTTTACAAACACTGAATATCTTTTTTACAGGGCAATAGAAAGTTTGTGATGCACCATTATTGTGAACTATTTTGTATGCATCTATATAGTTATCGATTACAATACTGTTTTTTAGCACCTCTTCATATGAATGCTCATCATCATCTTCAAACTTGCATTTATATAAAGTTTTTCCATCAAAAAATAGTTCATTACTAAGGTTATTATAGGTAGTTTCTCCTATTTTAAAATAATCTAAAGTAGGAATTACTAATTTATAGTAACAGTAAGTGCCATCTTTGTCAAGAATAAATTCTGAAGAAAATCTTGAAAGTAATTGACCTCTCTTGACTACTTCTCTTCTCACCCTGATTGTCCTATCAATGGGAACTCCAGTTTCATTATAACTTAGGAAGTCTAACATGATAAAGTTTATCATGTCATCTCCTAAGCTATAATAATCACTGTTATCAATTGCAATTAACTTACAATCAGGTCTGACAATCGTCTGAATAATTAAGCGTTTATCCATTATTCAACTTGTTTTATTTTATCATTATAAGGATTGTTGTCGAACATTTGTGCAACTTGAGCTTGCAATTGTTGTTTTTTAACCTCAATAGATTGATCCTGAAAATCTTTATCATTCTTAATCTTTTCATGGTCAAGAGCAACTCTCTGTTGTTCAATTTCAATCTTAGCTTGCTCCATTTGGCTAGCTTGATTTTGTAATTGAGATAACTGAGACTGCAGTTCTTTATTTTGTTTCAATAGCTCTTGTGCTTGTTGTTCTGTTTGTTGTAACTGCTGTTGAAGTTGCTGAACAATAGATTCCTCTTCTTTCTTCATCTTCATTGACTGCTCAACATAACGTTTAAGTTCAGTCATATTTTTTGCAGCTACAATATTAACAATCATTTCGGGATCAGAATAACCTGCTTTAACTAACTCTGTACTTAAAGCCTTTATAGTTTCTTTATCCTTAAATGTTGCTGTACTATCCTCAATATGGACATCAAAGTCTGTTACAGTGTAATGTTCAGGAAGTGCTGAGAATATCTGAGAATATCGATCTCCCAAAATAATAACTCCCTGTAGGCCATTTGGATATACTAATTTAGCAAGATTAAGTAAATCATAGTTTACTTCTTTATAGACAGTATCCATGCAATCAAAATACTGCTTAGTTAAAAGACCAGAAGTTGTAACTCCTAATTTAACATTACTAACAGCATCTCGTTGTTCATATTGTGCAAGCATTTCTGGAAGTACCCCTGTGATAGAGGAGGCTTGCTGTTCAATAGATTGAATGGCTAATTGTATAGCCTGAATACTTTGTGCTTTAACAGTATCGTCAAATCCATTGAATATTGTATTTAATGGTTGCCCATCTTGAGAAGAGTCAAGAATTCCAACACCATTTTTCTTATAAGCTAACCATTTTCGGATTCTCTCTGGCAGGCTAACACCAAGAGCAGTTGGAAGGTTAGCTAAGTCTAACCAATCACCCACTGTGCCAGAAGAAGCAATTAAGTTATCCCTATAAAAAAGTAATAGGTCATATTTATCTTGGAGATTCATAGTATTTAGTACTAAACTAAAAGGATCTCCATTATGATCCAAGAAAAACATTCCATTTACAGATAACCTACATTTACTTGGATAGTCAGAAGATCTTACTACATTTTCTACTTCTCCTCTAGTAATGTAAATCTCATTTCCAATTTTAACTCCTTCATGTCTTGTTAAATATCCAGTTTTTTCATCTACTTCAAGCCACTCCACCTCATAAACTGTAATTAAATGAGGATTATAATTTGATAATAGAGCCTCATCTCCTGGCATTGCAGGGTATGCTTCAAGACCCCCTAAAATACCTGGAGTTAAGTCAGGTCTAGGTAATCCATCAGGAGGAATAGCAGAGGTTCTTACTAAATAGGTTGTTGTTCTAACATCCCCCATTTTTGGAGCCTCTTTTAGTTTAGCCACCGCCTCAGTAGTTAATTCACTGCGGTATTCATTCAAAATCATTTCTCTTGTCATCATCTTACGAATAACTGCTCGTCTAGAATCTGCAAGATAAGGAGAATTTGGATTTCTTTCTATAAATGTATTTAAAGTATTTAAAGTTTCAAAATTAATATTTTCTCCACTTTCAGTAGGCCTTGTTCTGTAATAACAAGTTCCACTAATAAGCAGATCTGTAAATAAGATTCTCATCTTATTTTTCATATTAATATTCCTTGATTGCTTTAAATAGCGCAATATATTTTGAGCAGCTATTTCATAGTCTGAAATAAATGTTCTATCTAAATTATCCTGAATAGTTTTTAGTTCCTTTTCTATAAAAGGATCATTGACAACCTCTTTATTATCTAATAACATAGAAATTATATTATTTTGTAAATATTGATGTAACTTTTCATATAATGTTTGATCAATCTTTAATTGCTTTTCTCGCATTATATTTGTTACTGTCAACGAGTCCTTACAGGAAATTTTTAAATCTGGTTCTAACTCAAGATACTTTCCAACTAAAACATCAATATGTTTTTTAATTAGTGGAGTGAAGTTTACTGCTGTTGGAGTACCTACTCCATAATTAAATTCAAGACTTTTAAATTGATCAGCATCTCGATGACAATGATAGTACTGATAGGCCTTTCTTAACCTAACTTTTTCATATACTAATTCATTAATAGCATCATCTATTAATTGGATTTCTGTCTTGTTCATTCTAGTACAATATAATAAGTATCATCGTTACCAGTATCTACCATCATTCCTTTGTAATACTTAGCACGATCGATTTGTCGTTGTCTTAAATCTCTTAGTAAGTAATCAAGAAAACCATCTTCACTTCCTTGATAAGAAAAATACATTGGAGCTTCATGTTGATTTAAATCCAGCTTTAAAGTATAAGAATCCTCATCATGCAATATATCTAAATTACCAATATATTCAGAGCATAAAGCTTCCCTTATCACATTTCGTATTTTATCTTCTAAATTATTCATCACCAATAACTCCAAATTGTTTATAACCTTTTGAGTTAATAAATCACCCAAAATCTTTCCATTCTTTTTCTACATTATTCTCAAGCTTTGGACTAAATCCCATTAATTCTTCATCCGCAATTTCTGCCATACTCATAGCTGCAACAATATCATATTTTCTTTTATTTTCATAAGAATAATTTAATAATTGTTCCAGAATCATATCAGAGTCTATTGTATAACAATAATCGTTTACATAAGTATTAATAAGTTCTAATCCATGCTTGATAATAGTTTCTGTAGCAGGGACTCCAATCATTTGTGAATTACCTCTCTTAATATCACTTAGACTAGATTTTGGACGCTTCATAAAAAGATTATCTTTTTTCTTACTTTTAAAATATGTTATGATACTAATCTTAGAATGTTCCAGCATAGCCTTACAGTTATATCAAGCTAATAATTTCATAGCAGTATCATAAGCAGTTCTTATATCTCTTGGCCTTTCTTTATAAATCGCAACATACTTAGGCTCCTGAGTTCCATATGCGCGCTTTTTAATTACAATACAAAAATCAGATACATCTTTCTGTGTAGCTGAATCTTCTGTTCCTTGGTCAATAGAGTCAATTCCCGCAACATATAGATTCTTAAATGGATCTTTTCCATCTAATTGTGGCTCCTCATAAATTAAAATATTACTATCACTTTTATCAAAAACCTTAACTTTAGATAGATTATCATCTGCAGTTTTATCTCAAATTAATGCCACTCTCCTGGGCTTAATTCCCATTTTATGAATTCTAATTTGAGTAATTCTGTTAGAAAGTTCCACTGAATCAAAAATATTATCACCTTGTCGCAATAAAGCTTCTTCAGGAGTAAAGCAAAATTCAGAGCAGTACTCAAGAAGAGATTGACCTGATTTTTTTCTTCTTTGATCTTCATAATATGCCTTAGCTTTAGATATATTTGTAACTCCACGATTATCTGTAAAGTCTGAGCCCAGCATAAATGTATAAGCAGGAATAAAAAATCCTGTAAATTGGACTGTGCCATCAGAGGAATAATTATTTTTATAAGGCAAAATCCCAAAGGCTTCTGGATCATTAAACATTTCTGCCAATCCTGCTAAAGCCGCTCCATGGTCACCTCCTGTACCCCATCCAATCTTAATTCCACGTCTGACACCTCCAATTTCTACCAGTGCAGTTCCTTGTGTCCATGAGGTTCTTGATACAGGGTTTGATCCAAATTCTTCAAACATTAGTCGGTCGCAACGATCCCCACGAACTTTACGAGGATGATCCGCAGGAATACCTTCAATTTCACTAAATCTTCCTGATTCTACCCCCTCTTTGTCTAGCTTCGATGCGCGTTTTTGTTTAATATTATCAATTTTCTGACGTACACGCTTCATACCTCCGTCAGTATTGTTATTTAGCCAGTTAAGTTGATACCAGCATTTATCTAGTACAGCATCAACATAAGTTTCAGAATGTGCAGTATACACAGTTCGGAATTTTCTGGTTGTAATAAAAGGGCGTACACCTAAACATGCGCCTATTTCTGAAAATCCGACTGCTCGTGCCTTTAGTGCTACTACATCCTTTTTTAAATATTCACAAATTTCTATATAATGGAAAAATTCATATTGTTTAGATGTAAAGAAAGGGAAGGACTCCTCTGAACCAGCTCCAGCTTTCTTTTTATCATTAATAATTCCCATTCTATAAAAATTTAAAAAAAAATAATGATCTCCAGTTATTCTATACTTTCCCACAGTATAACCTTCAACGCAACGCTTAATCTGACCTCTTCAAAAATCCACATAAGCTTTTGTGCCTTTTCTAAAAGCTGTGTATTTTCCTGTCCTTTCATAAGTTTTTCCAACCTCCATAAAAGGGGTGGGGTCAAAATCTAGTCCTTCAGTTTCTGTGATTGGTCTATAACCTGTAACTTCATAACTTAATGTTGGATCAAAGTATTTAATTTCATCTTCTAAAATAACATCTCAGAGATTATTTGTCTTCTTATGATATTCATAAGTTCCTTCATAATATTCAGATTCCTCTATATCTTCATCAGATTGATCTGTTTCTTTAAGTAAACTTTTAATAAGTTCCTCTTCAGATCTTTCTGTAAATGATTTTAATCTATCTGTAGGCCTTTGAGGAAGTTCCTCCTTTTTCCTTTTTGATCTTAATTCTGCCATAGTTTCATTAATCATCTAGTCCGAGTTCTACATCTCCTCTATAACGGGTTGGTTTGGCTTCTTGTCCCTTTTTATAAGTGTCCTCTAGTTCCTTTAGATAATCGCTCATTTTTCCTATTTGGCCTATGCTTTCAAGAGTCTTTTTAGGATCATTTAGATATTTACCATTACCATCCATATCTGTAAAATCAATATTATCTAGGAAAACTCTCATCTTTTCCAAAGTTCTATAGGCTGTTTTAATTAAACTAAGTACTCTGGATGAGTCTTTAATTTCCATATATTTTCTACAAGCGGCCCTAAAATCTGGGTCGTCCCACTCTTCTTGAGTCAGTCCACTATCCTGCATTGCAGCTTCATGTCTTTCTTGCTCAATGTATTCTAAATATGGAGATTTAAAGTCCAACATTAGAAAAATATATGTAAACTCCTTTCAGGCTTTTAACCTATGAATACCAGTAGGATCTTTTTTACATTTATTCCTACTGGCATCATAGAGTGTTGCAAATTCCTTAACTAACAATATTTCATACTCATTTAGAGTAATTTCTCCTGTAGAGTTATCATAAAGGAAAATATCAGTCATTTATTTTTTAGATTTAAATCTAGGATAGTATGATTTGTAATTTTTAGTAAATCATTCTGCTTCATGCGAAGGCATCATAACAGTGTCTCTATTGTTTAGAGCTATCTCTAATCCAGGATGTTTAGTTGTGAATTTCCTTTTAATTTCTGGATTTGTAAAATCTGTCAATTTCCCCTCAAAATTTGCAGAAACTTCTGGGTATACAATTGCCATACCATTATCTGTAGTAACATATCCAAGTTTATGGGTTGTCTCATTATCACTTCTTCAATCCTTTATAGATGGACTGTTTGGATCTTTAGCCCTTTGTATAAAGTTTGCCTTTGAATTATTAACCCTATCAATAATTTGTTGCTTGTATCGATTAAGATTATTATTACTTACTGAGGAAAAAAGATCTAATATAGTACCTCCATTGTCAAATTTCTCTGCATTAAAAATTCTTTGAAGTCTCCTAAAATTAGAGGATACGGGACTTGATTCTCTTAATCCTAAAAAGCCTAGAAATCCAGAATCATCAATATTACTATCCACCCTACCTCCAACTCCATTATGTATATAAAGAGTATCTCTTTTATCAGGAGAAACTAATTCAGAGGTTGTAATATTATCTCTAGTAATTTGTCTTAGTCCCACCCCATTAGGAAGGATAGTTTTATTTACCCCAGGAACTAATGGTCTATCAATATAACCTCTAGGTCCTTTTCTGCTATTAGGGCCATATTCAAATAAGTCAGTTCCATGAAATTTCTTTACACTCAAGTCTGACTTTCTTTGCTCAGAGGTGCCTCCATTTTGAAACTTATTAACTAAATAATTAAGCTTTCCTCCCTTCTTAAACATTCCAGTTTCCTCTGGTTGAATTGCAGCATTTTCAGATTTAAATTCCTGAATAAGTGTTTCTAGTTGCTTTTGTCCTTCTGGAGTTTTAGAAAGCTTATTTAAAGTCATTGCTATCTCTTCTGGAGATTTATTTTGCAATTCCTTTACACGCGTTGGAATTCATTTTATGAATTCCATTAATTGAGTTTCGTCCATGATGTTTCTTAGTATTTTCTATAATAATTCCTTTCTTTTTTAGTTCTACCCATAGCTTAATACGTTCTTCTATAGTTTCTCCTAAACATTCAGGAATATCCGCTAAATCAACCCATGTCAAAAGATTATTTCCATCCTGCAGTTCAATAAATTCAGCAGAGGTGCAATCTACATGGTCTATATTTCCTAGTCTATTAAAATATACTTTCATTATTTTACCCTTTCAAGATCTTTAGAAGAAAAAATTTCCTCACAAAGATCACCATTTACATTAAACCATCTACATTTAATCCCTTTAAAAGAATTTACTGTTTCATCATTGTGTTTATATGACCTTGTCACTTTTTCCACAACATACATCACTGGAGTATTACTTAGTTTACGATGTCTAACTCTAACTAAGTCTCCAGGATTGTAAAATATTTTTTCAATTTCACTAATCATTGTCTACAATTCTACATATTACATTTTGTTCACTAATTGCCCAATATCCTCTGCGATCAAAAGGAACTGGAGCGGCACCAACATTCCTTATATAAATATCATCACCTTCTTTGACATATTTACATTCTGGGCCAACTGATACAACATGACAGCAAATAACTCCCATTTCATCTTGCTCCATTTCCCCAGCATCGTTTATATGAAAAGAATCTACATCTAAAAGTAGTCCAGCGTCAGACTTATATTTACGATAAGGGTTTTTATTATACTTTGTAAAAATAACTGTAAATCCTGTTGCTTGAACTTTCTTGTTTTCTGTAGATTTTAATCCTTTATTTGCTTCCATTACTGCAGCAGCTGCAGCTAATTTCTCCATTTCAATTTGATCTTTTAGTTCAGCAGAACTAATTCCAGAAAGATTTTTACTTAATTGTGCTCCATAACCACTCATACCAGTGGCATCATTTCCATTTAAAATTAAATTACTCATAATTTTTACCATTTTCCTATAATACATTTACCGTGAATTAATCTAGTCTTAGCAGATAATCTGCAGGAACAGCCACGGACATAACCATCTTTTTTATATGCTGATGTTTTCCCTTCTTTATTTATATAAAGCTTAGGGTTACATATTGGGCCAACAGGGGTTTCTTTATATAATGGACATTCTTTGCATATTTTCATTCTTTCCTCATATAACCCCTCATTAGCATTAAACATCTCATTTACATGTCCATCTATAATATCAAATATACTTCCCATATTTAAAATACAATAGGACGATCTCTATCAAGTACAGTCGTCTGTTTTAAAAGCTTTTTATAATGCTTTAACATTCTCTCTACATCATTTTTAAGATAATCTACAGTATATTCTGTAATTTTATCATCGTGATCAATGTGTATTAGCATTAATTTTTTAATATTTAATTCTGGCTTAATTTGCTGAAGTAAATATGCATATGTTGATAATTGCAGCGAATAATGATAAAAATTACAATCCTCTATATTATTTAAAGGGTACTTCATCATTATTCTACTAAACTTATTCTTATCAAAGTAAGAATGTTTCTTAATCTCCTTATTGGTTTTATAGTCTGCAATTATTATATCATTTCCATCTTTAATTAGTAAATCTATTTGTCCAGCAACTCGTAATATTCCATCGGAAGATTTTAAGCTAACTAAAAATTCTGGGTATACTCCTTTTTCTAAATCAAGTTCGTAATATCCTTTTTTACAAGTAAAAACTCCTCCTAAACCAAACTTTTTTAAATCTTGCTTCTCTGAAGTATAATACATCTCTTCAAAATTAGAGTGTATTTTTGTACCTCTTTCACAAGATTTATTTCTCTCATCATCATATCCTTTTTGTATTTCTTTTCTTGTCTTATCAAAGATAATCGGATCAAGATGAAGTTTTTCAATCATATCATCTGTCCACCTCTTTGTAGCTAATAAAGTTTCTTTAAGTACATGAAAAGTTTCTTCCGACATTAACTTCTCGCAAGTTTTATAGGAAGACCAAAAAAATACATCAAAAGGATTCTCATATTTGCCAATTAAAGTAGTAACAGAAACATATTTTTGTTGATCTGTTTTGTCTATATATACATGCGCTTCATCAGAGTATACTACATCCTTTGTCTCTTTGTCTACTTTAAGGCCATTTACATATTTTTCCTTAACATTTTTTAATTTAGGCATATTGCTTCTCGAAATTGATTGATGTCAACTTCTTTCAAAGAAGTTAACGATAATAGTATTTGAACCCTTCTTCTCACCTCAAGCATATAATCTTTTATTTGCTCTCGAGTAAGTTTGGGGGAATTTTCAAAAGAATAACCAAGTATTCCCATAAATTGATTAGCAGAATTTTTTCCTGGAATTTCAACAGCTACTAAGAAATGTGTGCCGTTAATATTAATCATTTGAGCTAACTTAGAATCTATTTGGGATAATTCATCTGAACCCCCATAAAAATATCTGAGTTTGTCCAAATAATTGAAGAAAGGGAAAATACTGGTTGGCATATCTTTGTATTGCCAATATACTGCTTGATCTAATGAGGGTTTTCTACATCTTTCATAAGTCATATCTACGTAATAAAAACCTAATCCGCTACCATTTGCTTTTCCATTGTGCCCTTCCATAATAAAAGCCCTATCACATCCTATATCCCGTATAGAATTATCTAATAATTCATTAATAACAGGATTAACATGCCTGCGAATTTCTTCGTTTGTAGCATGCTTTTCCTTCTCAATTGCATGAACCCATTCAATAATGTTTTTAATAGTTTCTTTTGGATTGAAGGCAATGTTCACAGTAAATGCAAATAAAATTATTAAAATACATGACTTAATAATATTTAAAAACCCATAGTTCTTCAAAAACTCCAGAATTTTCTCAATCCATTGAAGGAAATTTTCCATAATTTATTGAATAATATGTTTTATGTGAAACTATTTGTTCGTTGCAAATATAATTATTATTTTTGTAAAAGCAAAACAAAGATATATATTTAACTATAAATACATTTAGAATAAAATGAGTAAGTATAACAACGAGATTTTAGATAGTATCTACGAGAGATACTCTAAATTCAATAACGAAAACACTCTAAGTCTTAAGGAAAGTAAGGATGAGTATGTATTAATGATGAAGAAAGGAGCTAAGATCCACATCAAAAAAGAAAATAGAGGAAAATTTAGTGCTAGTGCAAAACGGGCAGGAGAAGGTGTTCAAGAGCATGCTCATAAAGTAATGAATGATCCGAACGCTACAACATTGCAAAAGAAAAGAGCTAATTTTGCTATACAGGCCAAAAAATGGCATAAGAAATAAAAACAAATAGTAATGAAAGAGTTCTTCCTAAAGATGTTTACTGCTCATTCAGGGTTGAGTAGTAAAAGAGTATGTGGATTTTTTGGATGACTAGTTTGCCTATTTATATGTGTTTATTGTACCATCATGGTAATTCCAGCTCCAGAAGTTGTAGAATTATTATTCATATGCAGCACATCTTTATTAGGAATAGATAGTATTACAGGAATCTGACATAAAAATATAAATAAATAAATGAAAACATATAAGATATGATACGTATTAGGTTTGTTATTTATGGGATTATTTTTCCTTAGCACATTATCTACAGGAACTCCATTATATGTCTTAATAAGCCTAATATGTTTTTTAATTAGTGCAAAATATTATAAAGAATAATGATTAAACAATTTATAAGCCAAAATGTTTGGGGGAGGGGGGTTAACTTCAAAATTAATTTTCAAGGAAATATTTTAGCAGTTAAATATGGAACTGAATTAGAATTCTATGTTGGAAGTACTACCACTTCATATAAAGTTAAACAATGGGTTGGGGCATTAACTACAAATACTCTTATACTCCCTTCATGATATGTTAATGATCCTAATGGTTGAGGCTTTATTTTACATATTGTAAGTAGTGAACTTGCATTAGATATGCCTAGAAAATATTATTTTAAAGTATATGTAGATGGAACATATATAGGAGACGCTACTGCAGATAGTATTAATGGCGGGTTGTCTTTTGCAGGAATACATTCAGGTTCATGTAAAACAATTGAACTTATATGAACTATACTTCCTACAAATATTATATCACTTAGATATGACAAATATACTCCAGGAACTTGAACAATGAGTACTAGTGTGTTAGCTAAATACCCATTAGCTTCCGATTTAAGCTTAAGTGTAAGATATAGTGAAGGTACCAGTCCTATAGCTACATGGTCTATGTCAAAAGGTTCCACGAGTTTACAGAACAAAACCATTGCATTATTTGGAAAATCTTCAAAATGTTTAATAATTAATCCATTACCAGCATATGATAGTACATATGTTTATGCTCATAATCCGTATTCAAACTATGTATGTTTTAATATAGATGATTGTCCAATGTATAGGGATGATCTTGGACATGAAACATGAATGGATGTTGCAACAGCATTATGGGGAGGTGTAAGCACAAAGAATGGATGGCCTGATATAACTATGACTACAGAAAATGATGAGATGGCCCCACTTAAATATCTATCAGATGATGCAAAAACTTTACTGTTTATGTGGGGTCCAGAAAGTATGATTTCGATTAAGCAAATAAAAACTTTAATGTGGGTAGATACAAAATATCCTGGAGGTACCCAATATATTTATTACTACCCAGATTATCCTGGAACAGAATTAGGAGAAGAAATTGTAAATAAAGGAATCTTCTTATCCTTAGATTTAAATAAAGCAACTATGGAACCTGCTAAATGAAGAGGACCAATAGATTAAACAAAAAAGGAACCCAATTGGGTTCCTTTTGTTTTAAGTTCTCATTTCTACACTAAATACTTCGAAATTAATCTCTACATTTTCTCATTTTGGAAGACTGACTGCAGTTACAAATCCTCATGAAGAAGTCATAACTAGTTGACAATCAACATCATTGTGTGTTTCTGTTTCATTTGTATCTATATTTCTTATTGTAACATTAACTCTTCCTATATTATCCATATCATGTATTTCGATTCCATCTACTTTTATTCCACATATTGCAGTAAATGTAAAATAAGTTAATTGAGGTTTTAATGATATGGGGCTTCCCATTTCTTTTACTAAAGAGTAATGCGCATTTTGTCCTCAAGGTTGATGACTTGTATATACTTGTGGTGGATAAGATACAGGTGTAAAATCAGAATACGTTCCTTCGTCTAATGTCAATTCTTCAGAAATAGTTATTCCACTATCTTGCGATAATAAACATAATTTTGCCTCCTGTGTGTTTGGAACCGCAATTAAAGTTCCTGTACCTCCTTCAGTTCTTTGGGCTCCAAAATCATTTACATATACCTCTATAGATTTATATTGAAATGAACCCCCCCATTTTATTTTGGGAAATAAATAATTTATTCATATTATGTTGTTATAAAATCAGTTCCTCTACATATACATATCCACATTATGTACAAGTGTATTTCTTTGATAAATTTTAATCATGAGTTAAATATAATGTTCCTAAATTGATGAATTCTCCACTTTCTCCACCAAGGAATACTTCTAATTCTAATGTTTGTGCTATAGAACTAGACACGGGAGAATAGATATTAAAATTACAATAATAGGGAGCATTAAAGCTTCCAGAGCAATAAAGTGTTGAACCATCATTAATAATTGACTTCCCATCTTCAGTAGACTCTCAGGAGAATGTTCCTTCATTTCCTCCAGTATAACGTAACTCTAAATAATCAGGATCTACTACAGGTCAAATTCGAAAATGCATTGGTTCTCCAGGTTGATGACCTGCAGCGCTCGTATTATATCTTACAACATTTTTAAATGGATATGCATCTTCTCAATGACTTCCCTCAGCATTATACAATTGAATTGAATAAGGAGATGTTTCTTTTCCTATATTTTGTGATATAAAAGGTTTTCCCATATATTAATATCTTTTAGGTATACCTCCAAGTTTATCCGCTCACCTCTCTGTGTAGAACCAGTAATATGATTTCTTAGAATTTGGAGTATGGATCATAGCCCAAATAATACTTGGAAGTCCAATAATTAGTAAATAAAGAGGACCTAAATATAAAGATTGTCTTGTATGTCCTCATTCGTGATCTTTAATAAAGTTTCTATTATATTTCCAACTTGATTCTCCCATTAAGATATATAATCCTAATGAAATACCTCCAGGAAAGTTTCCTGCATAAATTGGAATTTCTTTAAATGTCTCTTTACGTTCGACATTGTAACATTTGGTTAAGATAAGGCCTAGGAGACACTGTGGGAACTCCCAGATCCATCTTAATAGTTTAATATATCATTTCATAAATTTAAATATTTTTATGATCATTTAGTTAATGTAACACGAGGAAGTGGAAGTCACCCTTGAGGACCGTGCAAATCATATGAATCCTGGATTTCTCTTATAGTCAAATATTTTGTACTTCCTGGCACTGTTTGTGAACTTGCAGATCCTTTAATAAATGTATATAATTCTAATTCATCTACTTTATATTGCATCATATCTTCCCAGGGAACATATACTTTAATAAAAGCTCCTGTAGGTGTTATTTCTGCTAGTTTTTCATATAGGTTGTTTCCATGTGAATCTGTAGTTAAAATAATTTCTACTTTATCTATTTGAGGTGAGTATGTTCCAACTAACTGTATTTGAAATATTACCCCCGTGGTATTTAGTTTTTAGGAAAGTATTTATCTTTAATAAATTTAGCATACCATCCAGTAGCTACTCCGCCAATAAATGATATAGCCATTAATAGTGTTTTCCAGAAGCCTAAAGCTTGGAAAATACCAATGCCTCCAATTAATACACCAAGTATAATTGCAGCAATGATTAATTTGTGTTTAAGAGAAAGTTTCATATTATTTATATGTTAAGTTACTATAAGTTGTTCCGTTTTCAGAAACAATATAATTTTTCTGAGTTTTATATAACGGTAATATCTCATCCTTACAATAAATAAAAGCATAGGCTTTATCATAAAAAGGATGGTCTTTCATTTTATCTTCAAATTCTTTCGGAGAACGATCTTTTGTAACTAAAGTATAAGAGTCTCCTAAACTAAAATTCATTTCTAAACCGTCATTTGTAATTTTTCTTAATGTAAACATAAATGTATATATTTATAAATTATTTTAAACTAGATATGTAACATAGAGTTCTTTTTAGGAGCTCACGCTACATCATTTAGTAATCTTAGTATAGTAGAATCATCAAGCCTTTCGAAAAGTTCTTCAGGCCCTTTGTAAAGATTCATGTCTATAGCTTTTTCTATGGGTTCAATTTTCTTAGGAATAGTTGGATTGTTTATATTACTTTTATAGAACTGATTCTCTGTTCTAATTAAATAATCACCTGTATGGTTCTTATTTCTAAGTTCCTGAACCTCTTCTAAGGTATATTCATGATTTGGATCTAAGTTATTATTAAATCTTAATTCCATTAATCTGGAATAAATTTCTGAAGGCTTATCCAAATAATCATCATACATTATTCCTGGTTTTAATCCTCATCTATCAATAATTTCTTTAACTTTGGCAATCTGTTCATAAGGTCTAGATGCATGAGTTCATTCATGAACTTCTGTACTCTTACTATCATCAGAAGTGGTTATAGTTTTCTCTTTATGATTAGTCAGTCCTGTAATTTTGCCTGGGAGTTTTCCTCTTTTAAAAGAGTATTTACTCATAGATGCAGATTGTCTAAAATAAGGATTTTCTATTAATCCAGGTATTGCCAATCATCCTGAATAAACAGAATTATTTTTAAGTTTATCCTTCCTCTGTGAAAGCCAATTATCAACTCATTTTCGAGTATCTGCCCCATCTTGAGCTTTAATAATTCCTCCATTACGTTCTGATACTACCTCATTTCCAAGAACACCTGCTCCAAGTATCGCAGGGACTCTTCTAAATAGTTTCAAAATGATATCCTTATTCTCTTTCCAGAAGGTTTCTTTAGCTTGTAAAGCATTAGAGCTTGTAGTTGGATAAAACATATTAGCATTCCAACCTATATCAAAGATTTTTCTAGCTTCTGCTTCAGTTAATTCTGTAAAAGAAGATCTAATTCCAGCTTCTGCTTTGTAACTCATAATTTTGGAATAGATATCTTTAGCACTATTTTCCTGAGTCATTGCAGATAAGAATTTCTTTGGAAACAATTCTTTCTCTGTATAAGATAATCCTCTTAATCCAAAATCATCTTTAGTTCCAACTAATTCTTGAAGAAGCTGCTTTGATGCAGCCTTCTCTCCTGAACGTAAAGGATTTTGTGCTGCAGGATTTATTTCAAGAATTGTTTCTCCAGTCTTTGCATCTTTAAAGAATGCATAGTCATGTTTTGGATTCCCCAATCTAACTTTAGAAATTTGTTTAGGAACCTCTAATCTTTCAGCTGCGGGAATACTTCCTTTATGAGCATTTCTTAACCATTTTAAAGCACCATGAAAATATTTAGATAAATCATTTCCATAATGTTTATAAATTAAGTTAACCCCTTCTTCTGCAGCTTTTACTGTATTTTTAGCAACTTCAGATGTACCCACTACTCCAGGCAGAACAGCTAGTCTGGCCGAATCTTCATCTCCTGTTGCTGAGTAATGGAATAAACCGTAAGGAGTAAATCCTGCTATAATATCAGCTGGAGCTGAATTTGCTCAACTACTTGAATTGTATGCAGTAGCAATATTGTCTCATTTCCTTCTAAGTCAAGATCTATTATCTGGCCTAATTTCTCCAGTCCCTCCTGCTTGAAATTTAAGAATTCCTCCATGCTTAGCAGAGGCTATTATTCTTTTTAAAGTATCTGCATACCTTGGGTCTGTTGCATAACCTCCTTTGGCCACTCTGTCTGCGAAACCAGCTATGTCTCCAGTAAAAGCCTTATATCTATTGTTATTAAGTAGAGAAATTTTATATTTTGCATAGTCTTCTAAAGAATCAAAATCTCTAAAACTATCATTAATATAAACATCTTTCCCATTAATAACTTCTCTTGTTCTTTTTACAGAGCCTTTTCCTTTAATACCTCCAAAATTGAATTTACCAGAAGGCTTAGTTCCTCAGGCAGATTCAAGTCCATCTTGTGCAACTAACGCTTTGGCATAGGCTGCATTTAAACCCATTTGAGAAAGGATTCTCTCATAAATAGGTAACATAGTAGCCTTAAATTCATTCTTACTTTTAAATGAAGATGAAGTAGTATTTGCACTAATTGTATATGTAGGTTTTGATTCTTTCTCGGCTCTAGGTTTTTCTTCTGAAGTTTCAATACTATCAATTATAGGGGAGGCAACAGTTTGAGGTCTTGGTTCTTCCCTTTCTTCAGTGTTGAATCTGGGTAAATAACCTTGGAGCTCATCTGGCTCTCTTGAAATTTTCCTATACCATGTTTTCATAATTACATTATTTGATCGCTACAAATATAGTTATAGTTCTATTTAAAACAAAATAAAAGCAGCCTTTTTATGAAGACTGCTTTTAAGAGGCTATGCTTTGAAAAAATAGATTTTATTTCCCTTAGTATTTCCTATATCAATATGTAATCATGTAATTTCTCCATTATTATCTCATTTTTCTACACGTATAGGATACTTAAGTTTATCTTGATTATTTTCGAGAATTTCTCTCATCTCTTTAGCAGTTAATTTAGTTGATATTAAATCAAACGCTTGACCTTTATAATGATAGCCTGTAGGAGTACCAACTCCACACCCAGGTTCTCTATAACCACTATAATTTCTAGATCCTCCTGCGTATCAATTGTTACATATAAGAGGAACATTTAGAATTTCTCTAACATTCTCTAAAGCTTCAAGAGCTTTTGGATCTAGAAATTTTATAGCATCATCTCCATATTGATTATATATTTTAGATGATACTAATTCTTTTACTTGAAAGTATTTATTTGCTTGCATAATTTTATACAATAAGTTATGGCTACATCATTCTCTAATTAAAGACGGAATTGGTCTTTTGAATACAATATTGTTAGGATATAATTCTTTTAAATATTGAATTATTTTCTTCATTTCTGCCCCAATTTTGAAAAATGAATTGTTTTATCATATATTTTTAGTTTTTGCTAAGTTAGAAAAAATTTTGGGAAAATACAAGAAATTGTGTAGGTATTGTGAGGGAGAGGACAGTTAGCTTTTTTGGCCCCCTCCCGTTTTGTTTGGAAAATCGTTTAATTTTTTGGTTCAATTTTTTGACATTTGAAACTTCAGACTGGGGTGGGTTGTTCAATTTTTGAACAATTACACGAAATATGCGTTTTTCTTGCTTTTTCTTTGGTGCTTCATCTTTTTTCGCTATCTTTGTAATGCGGTTAGGGAACAACGACAGCCGCGCACGTTCTTTGAAATGTTTGAGTCTTTAATAAAAATTTTTATAAACCTTTTAATCACTTTACAATTATGATTATTATTATCGCAACCGACATTCACGTAAAAATCATTGAAAACGGGATTATTAACATTAAAGACTACCCCCGCCGCCGAACTTGATTCCGTTCAATATGAACGTGAACCAGCCCGCAAATTTACAAGGGAGCAGGCAAAGGCATTAGGACTTATTAAATAATCTTAAAAACTTATAACAATGATTAACATGGTAATGATTGACCCGCGGACGGGTGAAACGGTTCGATTTATGCAAAATGACATTATTTCGGTTCCCACGTTGGACAAAGGTGCTAAACTATACATAACTAAAAAACCTATATGGATTGCCACCGTAGTCAACCACGGGAACGAAATTAAACAACGGTTGTTTATGGTTGACTACACCGACCCTGATGCCCCGTTTGCTCGCTCTATGTACGTTACACAAATTGCGAGAATCGACGAAGACGGAACAACGGTAAATAATCGCAAGCAAGGTAAATTAGCGTTTACCGACATTGTAAACACTAAGATTCATAAAGCAGGCGTTAAAAATACAGTTGTAGACCAACTTTGCGCGGGGAAATTTTTAACTGTCGTTGACACAAAAGCCGTCAAGGTTCACAAATACGACGAAACGGCAAAAGAATATACCGAGGATTTCGACGAACGTTTCGCATATTCGTGGGAAATATCGGCGGCAAAAAATATTGACGACAAACAGGCCGAAACGGTCATAATGCAAGCAATTGACCGACAATTTACCAAGGTTCCAACGGAGGAACAAACAGAGTAAACAAGCAAAGCGGGGAATTTTCCCCGCTTTTTTTGTGCCATAGCCAATGGGGCCCCCAAGATATGTAGTTGTATTACAACGATTCTTTGACGATAGAACGTATTTATCGTCGAAAAATGAAATTTTTAATACAACAAAAATATGGTAGTAAATCTCAAACAGATCGGCGGTGATGCAATTCTGCATATCGTCGAAAACAACATCATTCCGATGTCCGCTCTGGAGAAGGGCGACCGTTTCTACATCACGAAGAACCCTGTCTGGTTGGCAGAACAGCGTGGCACGAATGCCAATTCGCGTGCCCACGTCCTCGCAGTCTTCCTTGTTGACGACACGATGATCGTGAAGCCCGTGTACTTCAACCAGCTGGCACGTGTCGACCGTGAAACCAAGAAGCTCGTCATGGGTGACAAGGTGAACGCAACGACCTATCGCGGTGGTTCGAAGGCCTTCAACAAGCTCGCAGCAGGTAAAATCCTGACGGTCAGCGAGGTGAACGAAGACGTGAACGATTTCTCGTACGATCAGAACGGCCAGCGGAATCTGACCGAAGACGGTAAGCCGATGTTCACCAAGACCAAGGCATTCGGTTACAAGGTGGAAGACGGTAAGGCCATCAACGATGCCGAAGCCACGAAGGCAATCGAGGAATACCTCAAGGACAACTATGTCCAGATCGACCCGAACGACGAACCGCAGGAGTAATCCGTGGTTCACCGTTCGAGCTTGACTCGACGAGCAAAACTATTTGAGAGTTGGGGATAATAAATTTCCACTCTCAAATAGTATTTGCAAACCTTTCAAAGAGCCACGATTTTGTATTGTTATGCGTATGAATTTGTGGAATAATAAAGGAGAACGTAAATACCAATTAATTGATACAATATGTATTTCTTAAATTTTAATCCTCTTGGAAATGAGGGAAATGGAGGATATGTGGGAGTACTTATTTTCGTGGTGGTATTCTGTATTATATGTCATCTCCTCTTTGAAAGAGATGATCATTAGGCTTTGATCGGCCTCTTGGTCCCTAAGATTGCACCCGTCATAGTAAAGTGATTATTCTACTCTTTATCTGCGACAGAAATGAGTAGATTTTTTTTATTTTTAGGTTTATGAAAGACGCAACAAAAGCAGCTATGAAAGCTGCATTGGCAGACATGGGTATTACCCTGGATAAGTTCAATAAGCTGGAACTCTCTGTAAAGCAAATGACAGAGATTGCAGCTGATGATGTGATTACCCGAAAAGAATCTATCACTACGGTGACAATTGAAGAGTAAGGAGGAATTAATCTTCCTACTCTTCAATTTTAAATTCGTCGTTTGGTTCTATTGTGAATGGATATCTTAAGAATCTTTTGACTTCTTGTCATCTGTCATAAGACAACTGTCCTTCAATTTTCTTTGTTTCCGAATTTACTATTAAGTAATTAGGTAAGGGAATATTCTTGGGTTTCAATGGATCCATCTTTGATTGATTTTAATTTATTAATTTCTTTCATAGCTCATTGAAGTTGTTTTTTGAGCTGTTCAATGTCTTCAGTATTCTTTTCTACTTTCTCATTTACATAAAGAACAGCTTGACAAACTTTAGCTAAATCTATAGCTCCTACAGTTCTTTGTAATCCAGTAGTTTCATCTCTTCTATAGGAAGTAAGTTCTGTAAGTATTCCTTCATCTCTCATTTCTTTATTTCTTCGTCTAATTGTTCTTACAGATGTATGCATAGAATCTGCAAGCTCTTCTTGAGTTTTCATAGTATATGCAAATCCTGTAGCAGGGTCCTTGTAAGAATTGGCTAAAACTCCCATTACATGTCCTTTTAAATCGGGAGATCAGTCCTTATCCAAGAATTCAAATGTATATCGTTCAAAATCTTCTTCAAGTTTTGTAAATTTATACACATTTGGCATTCTGGGTTTTCGAATTACCGTAAATGCACCTTCTCTTTCTAAAGCTAAAATTGCTTTACGAATAGTGTTTAAAGCACATCCAGTTTCTTTTTTGATTGTATCTAAGGATGGAAATGCTTCCATTGTGTCTTTATTTATATGACGGCGAATGTGAGCATAAATATATCAGTCTTTAGAAGATAAGTTTCATTTAGATGGGTGTGGAACTTGCACATGTTGATTTTTTGTATATTCCATATATTATATAGTATAAGTTTGCTATCACAAAGGTATATATTTTGTCCATCATTTCCAAATCGATAAGGTCAAAATTTATACTAGAGGCCAAATTTGAACTAGGGGAGGCGGCCAAATTTGAACGTCAACAGGCCAGATTTGGTACACTAACTATATAACCAACTAAACCCACGTAACTATATAATAGCGACCACCTTGAGGTGGATCGCCGAGATGCCCAATTTGGGTTTTCGACCTCAAACTTGAAAATATGTCAGAGTATTCTGCAACAAATATAACACAATCAGTACTTCCTAGTGATGATAAAAAGTATCCACTTAAAGAGAATTCTACTATAAATTGGAATATGGATATGTTAATGAGATATTTTGAGGGTGTGAAAAAGATGAAAGGTGCTAGAGGGGACAGGCAAATCCTCCCTTCCTCTCCAGAAACTTTCTCTCTTTCTTAATCTCAAAATTCATCCTTAATATCCTTCCACATGGTACTTATTCTCAATCCAAATACTAAAGAAGCTACAACTCTCAACCTTTCTGAATTTCAACTCTTTATTGGGAATCGTCATCTCTCTATAAAAGACCTCTCTGGAGACCTTACCATAGAAAATATTCCAATTAATGAAAATAGGAAATCGAGAAAGCCTCTTCAAGTTTCTATTCAGTCATATAAATTACAAATATTCAAATAGCCATGCCTGTAGAAATGATTATTATGTTAGTGGGGCTTGGATTGGGAGGTCATTTTGGCAAAGCCTTGGAAGATTCTGGTAAAGAGAATTTTACCAAGGATGAAATTCTTTCAATTCATGCATCTTCGATTGCGAAGTTCTGTGAAGATCTCAAAAAGAAACAGCAAGAAGAGCAGCAGAAAGCCAAGGAAGCAGAGCTTTCGAAATTGGGAATTCTTCCTAAATCTGGAATTTCGTAACAAATAAAATATACGTAAAACATCTACTATTAAATAGTAGCCATAATTAATCTACCACAGAGTAGGATCACTTGGTTTAGAATCTCTTAAATGAAAACGCGTAAGTAGTTTTTGAGAAGCTCATAGCATCAAGTATGGTTGTGTATTTTTTCTTTTTGAATCTTTTAAGTTTAACAATATCTAAAATTGTACATCATGGAATACAAAGCAATTTCCAAGAAGACGATGCGATCGAAGGATTTCAAAGCTTTCAAAGCTCTCAAAGCAAAGAAACCTGGTTATCGCATGTACATCGTGACAACGGAAAAGAACACGAGAGACGTACTTTTCCGAACTCCGCGTGGATTCTTCATGCAGGAAGATGCCTTTCCTGCAATTGAAATCTCTGTAACACAGGCTCAAGCTTTCTTCGATAAGTATGGCATCGGAGTCGAAACAGGCTGGTAGATATGACCAGAGAAGAGCTCAAAGAAAGAGTATCAAAGCTCATTCAAACATTAGAGAACGTTGAGAGATCTCTTCAGTTTACAAATATCCCTGTATACGTTCTTACCAACTACATCAAAGAAGAAACAAACATTGACATCACAAAAAACTAAAAAGATCATGGCAAAGAAAGAAATCAAAAAGCAGACCATCGAAGAAATCCTTGCAGAGCACACTCCGACCTCCGACGCCGTCAAGAGCGCAGTCCAGCGTTACAACGAAGAGAAGAAGAAGAAGCAGGAACAGATCATCATCGATACCCTCGGCGCCGTCGACTGCATCGTCTCGGACCTCGTGGACGACCTTCGCAGGATCCGTGCAGAAGAGAAACGAGCTCAGCAGCGTATCCTCGACGTGACGGCGGCCAAGGAGGCCTATCTAGCAGATCCCGATCAGGAGGTTCTGGCCCAGGGGCTTCGCAAGGTAGGCATCAGCCTGTCCCGTTATGCAGAGTAACGGGAACTCGTCTAAGCGAGTCTAAACAGATCTTTAAGCTTAGAGCGTCTCTGGTCATAAAGACCAGAGGGTAGATAGAAGAAATTTAGAGTTATAAAAATTTTAAATTTCTTATAAATTTATTATTATTATGTTGATATTAACCCACCTAATTATAAATAATATGGAAGAACTTTGAATTCGGAAATATAATACTTAAAGGTGGGACGGAGGATATGGCCAGTTCCTTTGAGACAGTGTCATATTCAAGTATGTTATCTAGTCAATAATGTACTTCAGAGAAGGTTTTACACGCTCTGTTCCATTGTGCTATTAAGCCTTAACCCGACTTAAACTTAGTCTATGGGACTTTGATCGGTCCCATAGGCTCTTATGTGGTGGCGATTGCCGCGTTACGTTAATTTTGTTCATATTGTTAGTATTCTCTTCGAAATTGCCACATCTTGCAAGATCTGAGGGTTTGGTTGCAATCCAAGAAGCAGAAGAAAGAAAATGGTTATAAACTAAGTATTTCAAGCAACAACGTCGCTCGGTTCGTCTAGTTGGCCTAGGACGCAGGATTTTCATTCCTGAAATCATGGGTTCAAATCCCATACCGAGTACAACTCAAACTTAAATAAATGAAATCTTTCCTCATAACGTATCTCTTCTACAACGAAGAAGGGATTCCGATTCAAAGTTCTCTTCCTGTTCTTGCTAAAGATGAATCTGACGCAAGAAATACTATGAAGTTACTCGCATTTGGGTGCATTGAAATCATATCAATTCAAAGAAATGGATAATGAAACTCTCGGAGGTTGCATGGGAGCAATCATCGGAATTGTTGTAATTATCGCTATTGCAGCCTTCTTTATGAGCATTTTCATTTATTTGCTCTGGCCTGTAGTGATTCCTGCAGTATTTCCCAAACTCGTAGCAGAAGGCTACATTGTAGGTAAACTTTCACCTGCGCTCTCTTTAGGAGTTGCTATACTTTGTGCAAGTCTCTTTAAGGGAACTAGTTACAAAAATTAAAATTATTGGTGGTTTCATCTAATTGCGTTAGGATACCAGAGTCTCATTCTGGAAACAGAGGTTGGAGTCCTCTAACCACTACAAATGTTTAACAATATCACAAATTGTATTTATGACAAAAAATCTGTTCTCGAATCGCACTCCTTTTGAGAAGTGTTATCTCGTAGAAAACGTAAAACAGCTTTCGTTCATTCCTCCCGTGTTTGTCACTTCCAAAGGAGAGGTACTGGATGGTCAGCATCGTATCGCAGCATTTCGTATGCTGAAGGAGAAATACCCTGACAGCAAAGCAGCTCTTCCTGTGATGGTTGTTAATGTAGACGAATCAGCTCTGTTGTCGGCAATCAAGTTTAATTCGGGACATGCCAATTGGGTGATTGAGGACTACATGAGAGCGCATCTGGGGAAAGGTATTCATGGGTATGAGCAGCTTCGTGACTTTTTGAAGGCTTACCCTGAATTCGAAATCAAAGCTGCAATCCAGCTTATCAAGGGTAAGCACTCTACGAAAGAGTTCAAAGAAGGAGCTCTGAAAATCTCTGACGAAGAGTACATGGAAGCTTCCAAAAAGGCTGCTGCTCTGTGTCTTATCTCAGTGAAACTCAACACCAAGGTCGTTTTCCGTCGGGATGTCGTGGTGGCATTCTACCGCGTATGGGATAAAATCCCCAATATCCAGACGTATGTCAAACGACTGAGTCTCTTCAAAATGCCGCTCACTGAATCCCGTAAAGAATGGGAGAGAGCGTACGAGGACTTACTGCGGTAAGACCTCTATAAGTCAATAAAGTTTTTACTTTATGCCTGCTACGATTTTCGAGCGTGTGATTAAATAGAAATTCCTTTAAGGAATTCTATTATGAACGCAGGTCGGTGATGGTCACTATCTCAGCCTCGCCACAACGAAATATACGCTGTCTGCTGTTGTTTTCTTTTTACATAACTTGAATCAACTGGATTAAACCTTGATTTAGAGAGAGAGGGAATTAAAGGCAATCCTTATAAATAAGCCTGTATTTTACTTCTGCCGTGGTAATGCAGATGAATAAGTGTTTGGTTGATTTAAGGTGAATCGTTTTCTTTGATTGTAGGTTCTTGTCGTAAGAAGTAACCTACGGGTTGTAGAGTTCGGATTTACCAATCCTTAAACCTATTTAACCAACTCTACAAGCTTTGTAAATTTAGTCACTTTACAAAGTGTAGCTCTACCTGCTGAGTGAGTCCTCTTACGGAGTTCGAGGAAGGATGCAGGACGACTTGCGCCAAGGTCCGAAGAATGTCTACTTCGTCGACACAGCAAGAGATCTTTACTTGAAGGCTCATACTTTCTTTGTTTGTCCAGAGAGTGTAAAGATTTTAATATTTATGTGGCCGATTAATTTATCTATATCTGTAGCCTGGCAAGCGTTGACAATGCAGATATTTTTTTTTAATTTGAAAATTATGATTGGAATATATATATTCTGGGGAGTGATGACTATTTTATCCTTTTCACTATGGTTCATTGCGAGAGCTGCGTGGATTGAGAATACTCCTGATAAAAATAAATGTTTTTGGGTTTGTTTAGTAGGAACAATTCTTATACAATTTTTATTATTTGCAGCAGTAGAAACCGCAAAACCTAAAACAACTCTTCCAACAGAGAAAGTAAAAATTACTATTAATAGTAACATTCCTAGAGATTCTATAGAATTAATAGTCAATTCCAATTATGAAGCACATAGTACTGATCTCCCATAACAGCGAAAATTCTTGGAAAGGTTTTTCAAGTTATAAAGAGGCTTTACAGTATATGGATTATTTAGAGGAACAGTTTGACGATATCACTGTAGAACTGGCCTATCTTTCTGAATAAGAAATTTAATCAAACAATAAACAGTATGAAGGGTGGAAAACCTGGACTGAATGTCCGTCGCAAAGGTGCTCTTGCTCGCCTAGAAGCTACGTATGCAGCTTTCAAAAAAGCAGGAAAAGACAAGGAAATCAAAGGGAAGATCATTCCTTTTGACCATGAACTCGCTCGTATGGAGCGTGAAATGGAAGTACTCAAATCTCGAATCTACAACTAAAGAGAAAACACATGGCAATTATCGGACAAGTACATCGTATTACTGAGAAACTCAGACTGGAAGCGATGAAAAAGGAAGCACGTCGGACTCGTCATTACATTCAGAAGATCGAGTTCTTCAACCCGAAAACGAAAAAGAAAGAGATTCGGGAGATCGAACATTTCAAGCCCAAGAAGAAAAAAGGAAGAAACCGCAGCGTAAAGCTGTAGAGAGCTATAGTATTTATAGGTAAGTACACTACTCTGAGGAGTAGAGATAGAGGTTCAAATCCTCTTAGCTCTCCAAGACTTTTAAAATTTGTATAATGGAAAAAGTGACACAAAATGTACCTGATACAGGTTGTACAGATCCTGATGAATTCGTGAATGACCCTTGTATCGAAGCCATAGAGGATGAAGAACTTCTTAACATAGAATAATATGTACATAATAACTTTAATTTTAGGAATTGTAGGTGTCGTCCTTCTTGCTTTTGCAATCAGGGAAGATGAAGATGATCGAGCCTTCCCGTTGGGAATACCGACAATACGGGTAATCGTGCGTACAACGAGTCTCTTTCGTCTCGGCGGGCTCAGGCTGTAGCTAATTATTTAATTAATGACTATGGCTTTGATCCTAATCGATTCATTATCGTTGGTAACGGTCCCAAGAATGCAATCCGTGATGGTGTGCAGGGTTCCAACATCAACTACCGAACAACTGATTTCATGCTCGTAACCGAGTAGTATGCAGTTGTTCAAAATGGGTGGAACGATCACCCATAAACAAGCACTGGCAACAGGTATCATAGGGGCAATAGTTCTGCTGCTTCTATGGTACCTAGTTACCATGTCAGGGGAAATCATTCGTCCTCAGATTTTACCGAATCCTGTAAATGTGCTCAAGGCATATCCAGATTTAATCTCTAACTCAGCTCTCTTTACCAATACGTGGTATACAGTAAAGCTGAATCTTATGGGATATTTCTATGCTTTAATCATTGCAATCCCTTTGGGCCTTATTATAGGATTGTTTCCTGTCACGAAAGCGTTGTTTGGTAAGTATTTTGATGCTCTTCGGTATCTTCCTATTCCTGCGGTGTCTGGTATTTTTATCGCAGCTATTGGCATAGGATTTGATATGAAAGCTAGTTTTCTTGCTTTCGGAATCATCATATACATTCTTCCTGTTGTTGTTCAACGAGTATCTGAACTTCAGAATCCTGCCAACGATAAGGATTATGTGTATTTACAAACTATTTCAACATTAGGTGCAACAAACTGGCAGAAATTTCGATATGTTTATTTTCCTTATGTGATGCAGCGAGTTTCAACCGATGTAATCAATTTAACTGCGATTTCTTATACTTATATAGTAATTGCAGAAACTCTTAATAAAGAGGGTGGCATCGGTGCGCTGATAAATATAATGAGTAGGCAGTCGAGAACTGCAGAAGTTTATGCACTTCTCTTCTTAATTATCGGTATTGGAATACTCCAAGATGTCCTTCTAAAGAAATTGGATGTTGTACTCTTTCCTTCAAAGTACAATAAACCGTCCATCAAATCCAAAATAATGAAATAAGTATGGGGCTCTTTGATGGTTTAACTGGAACTACTTCAGTTACTACGTCTCGTTACGAGGCTATAGACGTGATTAATCTGAAGAATCTTAACCAGTCCTTTGATACACCTAAAGGAAAATTCACTCTCTTTAAGGATTTCAATTTGGACATTAAAGATTTTTCAGGAGAAGGGCAGTTCATCAGTATCTTAGGAAAAAGCGGTTGTGGTAAATCTCAGCTGCTTAAAATCATCTCTGGTCTTACACAGCCAGATTCAGGTGAAGTTCTTGTCTATGGAAAACCACAGACAGGAAAAATTCCTATGGTATTTCAGCAGTATTCTTCATTTCCATGGATGTCAGTTCTTGACAATGTAAAACTTCCGCTTATTCTTCGAGGAGTTTCTGATAAAGAAGCTACAGAGAGGGCTATGGAAATGATCAAAATTGTAGGTCTGGAAGGTAATGAAACTAAATGGGGTCAGTATCCTGTGTTATCAGGAGGACAGCTTCAACGAGTTTCAATGGCGCGAGCCCTGGTTGCAGATAACAAGATTCTCTTGTTGGATGAAGCTACTGGTGCATTAGATATTGTTATGAAACGAGAGATTCAGAACACCATTTTGGATATCTATTATAACGCCAAATTCGATCCTACAATCCTCAATGTTACACATAGCATTGAGGAGGCTGTATATCTCTCAAATCGAATTTACATTTTAGCTCCTAATCCCTGTAAAGTTCAGGCTGTCATTGATGTTAACTTTGACGGTAGGAGAACGGATGCAATTCGTCAAACTACAGCATTTGCAAATTATGTGAAACAAGTAGAACAAGTAATGTCAGAAACACATGAGTAAAATCAATTTCAAAGCTTTTCCTATGTATTTCAAGGAGAAGGTCTATGATGCCGAGGGCAATGTAAAGCGTAACAAAGATGGCGAAATCGTTTACCAGCGCGTACAGCGTATGGTACGTCATAACGCAGCCTACTTTCCTAACCGAAAGTAAAACGGTTCTTTGAAACTCTGGTCGGAGATTAAACTCTCCGACTTTTATAGTGGAGTCGTCTAGCGATTTAGGACGCCAGTTCTCAGCTGGAAACAGTAGTTTGAATCTACTCTCCACTACACTATTTTAATTATTTAATTTAGTTAGGGGTGCTCCTATATAATGCACGGTAGGATATTACCTAAGTATGCCCGAGCTAGTTGCTGAGAAATCTCGTTAAACTTTAGAAATGTGGGTTTCAGAATTTATAATCCCCCGCAGCTAAAAATTCCCAGATACTATCAACTGGGAGCCTAACGGTATCCTCTTTGATAGTATCTATTTGGTCTGTTCGTCTAGTGATCTAGGACATTATCTTCTCAAGGTAAAGACAGAGGTTTGAATCCTCTACAGACTACTAATATTAGTAAACTATGAAGCTTAACAAATATAAAATGAAAATAGGAATTCCTGAGTCTGTGGAATTTCTTGTATATGGAAAAGATAATTTTGAGATTCCCAAGGAGATAGAAGAGATAACTCTTCTTCAGGAAAATCTCAATAAAGAAGAGCTGGATGCTAACTTTGATCTTCCTATATATGAATTTACTGATTTTATGATTCTTTTCCTTCCTTTTAAAGGGAAACAGAAGAGAACTAGGGACAAAATTCTAAATGAAGTAGGAATTGTTTGTTGGGGAGACTTAGAAGTTGCGTATTACAACATTCGAAAACATGGAAGTGCTCTTTCTAAAAAACAGCGGGAGCTAGTTATTGAAAAATACTCAGAAATAATCAATGGAATATAAACGTGTAAAACTCACAAAAGTAGGACTCACTGGTAGAATTCCTGATGGATTGCATTCTAACGGAATTGAAGTGGGTTATATAGAGGAAGGTTATATGGTAGAGCCTCCTAAAGTTGGAGAAATGTTTCTTCTCTATCCTCACAATAAAGTAGCCTTTGGTAATACTCCCTATTTTCATACTTCTCTTGTAACAGAGGTAATCTCAGCTACTGAATTCAGAACGTTAAACAGTTTATATAAAATCGAAGTAATATAGAAGGATTAGGTTGGTGGATATACTTGTGTTCTGTTGCTGGAGGGATATCAACTGTCTCATTGATATGCTCCATAGTATGCTTAGCTGCTTTTTTATTACTTCTGTTTCATATTGTAGTGATGAATGTGAATTGACTTATCTATAAACCTAATGCTATAGGAGAAATATTTATTAAAGGAATTTCATAATGAAACAACAATTGTATAGAGAAGTAAATGATGGTGTAGGAACTAAACTTATAGAAGTTTCTGAGGAAGAAGTCAAAGCTGCTAAAGAAAAGTATGCTAAGACAGGTGAATGTGATTGTATTTACATTTATGATGAATCTAGTTACTGTGGTTGGTATCTAAGATATTGTGGTATTTGTGGGAGCTTAGTTAGCCTCGTTTAAACATATAATACAAAATATGAAAGTTCGATTCAACAACAAAAAGAAATACTGGTATAAACCAGGGAAAATTTAACAAAGGGCTATATTACCGTATCCAAACCAGAGCCCTTGAGGCGAAAAGGAGCCATGGATTTTACCATAAGAGAGCTTCAGGCCAACAGTCCACGATATAATGTCTAGAGCGCTGTTAGGGATACACTAACTAGAGAAGAAGGTCAGACTGGTGTATAGTCGCATATAGAGTATGGCACAGACAAAAGATCTGAATAATAGCCCATTACTAGCACACTCTAATTTTTATATATTTTTAACTTAACTGGATAGAGGGGTAACTATGTATGAACAAATTGAGTTTACAGTTACGTTGGTAGTATAAAAGCAACACATTTAGGATCACATTAGGGATAAGGGTACTGAGATGTACAACAGACTGAGGATGAGAAAACTCACTACTGCATAAAAACAGTGAAATTCTGTAACTAATGTGAGAAGTAAGTTAAGTTAATTTTATAGACTTTCAGGCTTAAGTAAAAGACCAAGTGAATTCTGTTTCATGTCACTAATATCATAGATATTCTTAAAGGTAATCTTTAGTGACCGCTGGCCTTCCGTGGGTACAGGTTGTGCTTGAAAAGAGGAAGTATAAGAATAGGCAGATACTTGCATACTTGAGAGTCATTACATCTCCTCAATGACTTGGTAAGAGAGGAGATTTTTGCATAATTATATCTCGCGGAAATGATAAGAGTACGGATGTTTACCTGTTCTCTGATATGATTATGTTTAGACTATAGGAGTTTGATCGCTCCTATAGTCACCGTTTGCTTCAGAGGCTTAAGTCATACTAAGTAAATCTTGCCTGAATCTAATAAGCTGGAGTTCGAACCTATTCAATGACTTAGTAAAGAGAATAGGATTTTTATATAGTATATGAAAGAAATCAAAGAATATCAAATATTAGGGATAGGATTTTTAGCGATAGCTATCCTTGCAGGGTTAATCCTAATTCTTATGTAGTTTTTATTTTAGGGCCTATAGTTAAAAGGTTTATAACGCACGACTCATAATCCTGTATTCCTGGTTCGAGTCCAGGTAGGCCCACTAATTTAAGATATAAGCAATGAATGTAGATAAAGAACATATTATAAGTTATTTCCAAGATATTATTCATATATGTGAGAAGACGACAACTGGAAATGTTTCTCATCAAATGAGTAATATTAGGATTACTTATAGTTATATTGCTGATAAAGTAAAGGAGCAATATGGAGAGAACATAGCATATAATAATCTTATGCACGTTGTAGAGCTAGCTTCTGGAGCCACAACTGGTAACATTACTCATAAAGTTGCAACTATAAAGGGTTTATGCCGAAGATGTATTGATTTTATTAATGAATACGGATTAGAATAATCATGGGATTTTTAATTTGGATAGTGGCAGGTTCAACAATTCTATATATTTTAACGGTAGATGATTGTGAAGATTTTTTCAGTAAAGTTTTTGTATCTATAATATATTTTAGTATTTTTGTAGCAATAGTTCTCTTTGTTAAGAGTGATGTAGTGTGTAATATACACATGGAAGCTTATGAAAAGGGGAAGCTTGAGAAAGTATATACTATAAGAGATTCTGATACAACATATAAATGGACCTACCGTGAGAAGAATTAGTTTTGAAACAGCTAAATTAGCTGCTGAGAAAGGGTATTATGAAGACTGTGATTCTGTTTATGACATTTATGGAAATATTATAGATATAGACAACTATGGTTTAGGTATTATTCCTGAATATTGTTGTCCAGCTCCATATCAGGCGGAGTTACAAGAGTGGCTGAGAAACGAGCATGGAGTAAGTGTATTAGTCTATTTAGATGAAACACTATCATATATATGGACTATTACTTGTTTGCATCCTAGAGCCTCAATCATGGAATATCATCAGTCTAATGAGGTATGGTGTGGACATTATGAGGATTGCTTAGAAGCAGGCTTACAGGCAGCATTAGAACTAATGTAAAATAATGAAATTTTAGTGTAGAAAAGAATTAGTAATAAATATCATTTAATTTAGAGGCCCAGTGCTGGAACTTGGTATACAGAACGGTCTTAAACACCGTTGCCCCTAGGGATTGAGGGTTCAAATCCCTCCTGGGTCACTTATTTCATAAATTATTAGTTTTAATTTGAACTCATATGGATTTTATGTATCTTTGCATTTGAAACAATTAAAATTAATATATGAAAAAATTAAGTAAAAATAAATTACAAGAAATTGTAAAAACTTGTAATAGATGAGCAGATTTATGTAGAGCTATAGAACTGAAACCTACAGGTGGAAATTATAAAATTGCGAAACAGTTGATAAAAGATAATAATATAGATGTATCGCATTTTTCTTCAGAACCCTGAAATAAGGGAAAGAAAATAAGATCTGAGAAATATTATTTATCTGATATTCATGAACTGCTAGTTGAAAATTCTCCACACAAAAATACGACAAAATTAAAAGAGCGTTTATTTTCCTGTGGATTGAAAATCAAGAAATGTGAGATTTGTGGATTAGAAGATTCTTCTATTGTTTTAGAACTTCACCATATAAACGGAGATCCAACTGATAACCGAATATGTAATTTGCAAATTCTTTGTCCTAACTGTCATAGTAAAACTTCTAATTTTAGGGGTAAAAATACTAGAATGCATCAGAATTAATTTTATCTGATGAGGGAGCAGAGCAAAGAAGACAAGAAAAACTAGTAAAAAGAAAAGTTCCTGTAGATCAACGTAAAATTAAACCTCTTGAAAATATAAAATGCTTACACTGCGGTAAAGAGTTTAAGCCTAAGGAAAAGAAGACTAAATATTGTTGTGTTGAATGCTATAGAGCAGCTAACTCTTCTAATAGACCTTCTATTCTGGAACTTATTAATAGTTTTAGACAATACAAAACTTTTACTAAAGTAGCTAAGGTATATGGTATAAGTGACAATGGAGTAAGAAAATGATGTCGCTTATACAAAATTCCTGATACCTCAAATGAAATGCAACAATTCCTTAAAATCTGGAATTAAAAATATAGCAGTTATTTGATTACGCAACTAGGACAATAACAGCTTATGCACGAATGCGTCGTGACGATAGGCAGGTGATAGTGAGGAAGACTACCGTAGGAAATGACGGGGCAGACTGTAAAGTTCTATCCAGATACTTACCTCCAGCAGTGGCTAAAAGAGTATCATTTTTATTGAAATATTTTAATATATGGAAATTGTAAATATTATAGCAGCTTGTATAGTTGCTTACTTTCTTCAACTTGGTATGGGTGCTGTATTGGGAACTAATCAAAATAAGTGGCTAAAGATTGGATTTATTATTCCTGGTATTGGCCTCCTTGTACAGCTCGTATATTTATTTTATTGCATGTTCTATATAATGTTTGATGTGGAGTAAGGCAATAAGGTGACATACAGCAATCTTTTTAAATTATTGCATTTGGGTAAATATGAACGTCACCTACCATTGATAGGAGTATGGCGCAATTGGTTAGCGCACCTCCCTGATACGGAGGGGGTTTCTGGTTCGAATCCAGATACTCCTACTAATTACTTTTATATGTATAAAATCTTACTTTGTTTACTTTTAGCATTTACTACTAATTATGGATATTCCCAATTAAAGTATAATCAAATAGATATCGAAATCGGGTTAAGTAGTAGTATTGATGAGCCACATATAAACATCTTATATGTTGGGGGAACTATTTATAATGCATATTTAGAGTTTCAAACCAATGCATTCACAAAAGGAATGGGATATAATAACATTATAGATATGAAAGCTATAAATGTTGGAGCTGCCTTCCCTATGTATCAAACTAATAAATTTTCATATATTATAACTCCTAAAATTGGTATATGGACTACTAATCCAAATACATATTTTTGTGGAGGATTGAATTTCAGTGTAGTATATAAGTTTATACGAATGTCTTTGCTTACAACATTTGTAAGAAGTGAGCAATTTATAGGAATTGGCTTAGGAGTTTCATTATAAGTCCAATTGGGGTGTGGTGTAGTGGCGGCACGTTGGATTTTGATTCCAAAAGCATCCGTAGGTTCGATTCCTACCACCCCAACAATAATTAAAACAACAGTTATGATTTGGTATATTATTTTAGTAATTTTTATCATCTATCTTTTGGTAGTTTCAGGAATTATGTTTTTCTTTGCAACTAAGTTCGGATTGGTAAATACTATTGTTCAATGGGAAAAGAAAGATACTTTTTATATCTTTTGCCCCATTGTGCATTTATTTACATTGTACTATTTCTGGACTCTCAAATAGGACGCCTTGCCTGAATTGGTTAAAGGAGCTGCCTGCAAAGCAGTTTTGTGTGGGTTCGAGTCCTACAGGCGTCTCATTATAAATTTATATTGCGGGGTAGAGCAGAGGCCAGCTCGTCAGCCTCATAAGCTGAAGGTCGGGGGTTCGAATCCCTCTCCCGCTACAAATATAAGGTGTCAAACAGCAAACTTCTTACAATCAAATGACTTTTAATCATTAAACGATGTGAAGGCACCTTTTTTATAGAAATTATGACTGCGTTAGAAAAATACAATGAAAATCCGAATTATTGTAAGTGATGTAATCGGAAAATTGAAGTTTTAGGGAATCAATCAATTTCGGAAGTACGTAAGAAAAACTTCTGTAGCCGAAGTTGTGCCGCTCAATTTAATAATAGATTGAGAAATAGAAGTAGGAAGGCAGTTTATTGCTCTTCTTGTGGAAAAGAAATAGATAGTAGATCTAAATCGTTATTATGTAGAGATTGTTGAGAAGATTCAATTTCAGTTGCAAATAAAGTATTAAACTATTATACTGGAGGTAAACAATATCTTACTAGTAAATGTCAAGAAATAAGAAAGCACGCTCGTAAAGTTATTGAACAATCTGATAAAGAAAAGGTATGTCAATGTTGTAAAGATCATAAATTTGATGAAATCTTAGAGGTCCATCATATTAAAGGGATTTTGCAATTTGATCAAAGTACTTTTATCTCAGATATAAATAATATTGATAATCTAGTATGATTATGTCCTAATTGCCACGCAATGGTAGAAAAAGGATTACTTACACTATAAATATAAAGGTTCTAAGGTCAAACGGTTAAGATGTCCGACTGTCTCTCGGTACGGAGTGGGTTCGACTCCCATTAGAACCGCAAAACTATAGTTTATGGATGTTAAATGGCTATCTAGTAGATCTTTCATAGTTGGAGGTACTACATATACTGTGCAAGTTCCTATCACTTTAGATGAAGCTTTACAAGAAATACAAACAACACTTTCTGAAATTAAAGAGAAGAAAAAGTATTATGAAGGATTACTAAAGAAATTAAATTTTTCTGATTCTTTTTTAAATAAAGCTCCAATTAAAGTAATTGAGGACAAAATAAAAATTGAGGAGGATACTTACAAAATGTTATTCTTTCTTAATAATGAAGAGTACAAATATACATTACATTTAAAGGTCATTTTAAGAGTACTTGATTTTGTTAATATAGCATATCAGGAACTTGACTATAAAATGAAACATAAATTAATTCCTGAAGATTTAGACTAAATGATAGGTGCTGATCCTTTATAAATGTGAAAGGCTCTCAAGATATATCTAAATGGTGGGAATGATTCGGAGGGTTGTCAGAGTTGGTTTATTGTGTCACTCTTGAAAAGTGATGTACGTGATGAGTGTACCAGGGGTTCGAATCCCTTACCCTCCGCTATAATAAGCACCTTTGGTGTAATTGGTAACACGATGGTCTCCAAAACCATAGTTTAGAGTTCAAGTCTTTAAGGGTGTGCATAGTTTTTATTATGGTTTTACAAAGTCTCTTCAGCAAATTTTGTAAGGGCGTTGCGAGTAGGGGTTCAAATCCCCTCTAACTGACAATCAGTTAGTAGTTTAACGGATAGAACAACAATAGAGAAAACGGAGACTTTTATCTGGGTGTCGCCTAACGGTATGGCGCTACGTTTGGGACGTAGAAATAAAGGGTGTTCGACTCGCCTCACCCAGACGAAAATTGTCGAGTTACTTTGTTTCTCAAATAATTTTTACTATATTTGTATAAGTTTAAAAATATATAGATATGGAAATTAATTGTGATTACTGTGGCAAAATATTTAAAAAAGCCACAAACAAAGTAAATGAGTCAAGAAATAAAGGTTGAAAACTTTATTGTTCAGAAGAATGTAGAAAGAGAGCAAGAAACAAAAAGGTTCAATGCTTTTGTGCAAATTGTGGAACAGAGTTATGGAGAAATCCTTCTGAATTAAAAAGTAAACATGGTAATACTTTTTGCAGTAAATCGTGTGCATGTTCTTATAATAATAGTCATTTCAGAATGGAAGATAATAATCCTAATTGAAATGGAGGAAGTGATAAAACATATAGAATCATTGCATTTAAAAACTATGAACATAAATGTGTTCTATGTGGATTTAATATAAGTCAAGCTTTACAAGTACATCATATAGATTGTAATCGCAAAAATAATGTACTTGACAACCTAATTATCTTATGTGCTAATTGTCATTGTTTAGTACATTATGGTAATGTGGAAATTACTGAAGAAGTAAAGAAAAAGAGAGTTTTAATAAATAATGAATAAGATAGACAAGTATTTAAGAAGGTTTGCTTATAAAATAGAAACTTCTGAGAGCAAACAATCTAGGTATTACCCCATCGGAGACCTAATTATTAGAGTATCTGATCATATAGGTAAAAATTCTTCTGGAAACATATCAATCATCATTGATAGAGAGAATTATATACTATATGTTCCGTCTACTAACAAAGTAAGTCTTATTTCTTATGAAGATTGCAAGACTTTAATTAAAGGAATTGTTTTGCATGCTTCTTTATTTTTAGTTGGAGATTCTTCTTATCAAAAAGATCTTATTAAAGAAAATGAGGAGCTAAAACTTCAAATTAAGAGTTTAAGACAAATGCTGCCTAAAAAGGAATATGCAGGAGCTTTTAGTAAGGCAGAGGAGATAAAAAATGCTTTACAGGGACTAACAAAGGGTCAAAAGAAGAGGATCAAAACTATATATGGTTCTTGTTCATTCCATAGTATGCCTAAAGATATACTTCGTACAATCTGGAGTAATCCAGAGATTCAAAAATGGATGACACAAAAATAATTCTAATTAAATATGAAGTTAAACGTATTACTCGCAAAATTGGAGCAGGGAACTGCTCAGTTTAAAGCTCTTCTTCGAGATTACACAACTTTCTTCAAGAAAGAGTCGGACAACTTCCGTGGTGTTAAAAACACTTATGAACCCCGTCCTGACACTGTGGATCTTCCAAGTGAGCGTAAACTTATGACTGTTGTAACAACAGTTGATGAGAAATTTGATTATTTCACTGATATGGTAAAAAACTATATCAGAGAGATGTTCAATTGTGAAGCAACTAATGCTTCTGGAGCAGCTCGCGCTGACCTTATCGTAGATGGTCAGGTAGTTGCTAACCTGAGTAGCTTAGAGCTTCTGAAACTCAAATCTTTCCTGGAAAATCCTCAACTTCAGGAGATGCTTCAAAGCATCCCTGTTCGTAAGGATTCAGAGATCTGGGAGCCCTGTACTGAGGAAATGTACGCAGGTCGAGCAATTGTGCAATCCCCGATTCTGAAAGGAACAAAGAAGTCTATCACTAAGACTCAGTACATCCTGGAGGATCCTAATGTACAGAAACTCGGTAGTGCAACTCATTACCAACCCCAGATTGCAGTAAAGGATACTGTAATGGAGCTGGGTGACTACACTATGCAGCGTTTCTCAGGTGAATGGACTCCTCGTCAACGAGCACTGGCTCTGCAACGTAGGAGTACTCTTCTGTCGGCAACTATTGCTGCACTGAAGACTGCAAATGAGGTAGAAGCAGTAGAATCTGAACTGAATTCAGAGTGGCTGCTGAATTACCTCCAAGGTAAGTAACAAAACAAACAAAATATTTGACGATAGACTTAGCTTAAGACTTAGATTAAGTGACTATGAACTTTCAATATCCTAGACATTTGTAAGGGAGTCATTTCAGATTTAGTGTCGCGTCAAAAGCTTTAGTCTCAGGTTAATAAGGATGTGCTAATTCACTAATAAAAAAAATCATAAGACTGGGGGTTCGAGTCCCCCATTCGCCGCAAATTTTAGATTATTACACGGCGAATTAGAGAAATTGGTTAACTCGTATGAATACAATAAATTAAAGTGAGTTAGATGCACATTATCGTACAATATTTGAAAATACTGTAATTCATCAATGAGGGAGGAGTAAGCGGGCCATGCTTGCTTCTCCATTTTATGGCCCTGTAAGCAAATTGGTAAAGCTGCTTATATGTTCTAGGTTCATAAGTGTGTGGAGGTTCGAGTCCTTCCATGGCCACGTGGTTTTCGTAAGTGGTTTTCGTAATTTAATTTGTTTTAGTAAAAGGTAACTTGCAGCAAATTTAAGTATAATTCGTCTGTTAATTATTTATAGTTACCTAGTTTTAAGGAGCGGGTATGGCGCAATTGGTAGCGCAGAGCACTTTTAATGCTAAGGGAGCCGAAAGGCCGTTCAGGGTTCAAGTCCCTGTGCCCGCACTATTTTTTTGGATATAAAATAAAGTTATTATCTTTGTAACACAAGGTTACTTCAGCAAACTAATTCTACAAAATTGTATGTTGGTTGAACAGCGATCTGGGTTCGAGTCCCAGTTATAGGAAACTTCAGGGCTGAGAAGTACTATAGTCGTCTAATGGTAGGATGTAAATTAGAGTAACCTAGCCCACTTTTGGGAGTATGGCGCAATGATTAACGCAATCGGCTGTTAACCGATAGATTCCAGGTTTGAATCCTGGTGCTCCCGCTTAAAATTTTAACAAAAATGATAAAGATTTATCTTGCAGGCCCTTTCTTTAATGAAAAAGAAAGAAATTACATAGAAATTGCAGCAAATATTTTACGTAATCAGGGATATGAAGTTATAGTTCCTATGGAGCATTTCATTGAAAATGGTGAGAAGCTAACTAATGAGGAATGGGCACATAAAGTATTTGAATATGATGTAGAGCAAATCAGAAATGTAGATTGTATACTTGCAATTTATCATGGTCATTACTCTGATAGTGGTACTGCATGGGAAATAGGCTTTGCATTTGCATATGGTACAACTTGTATTGTTGCTCATGTTGATCCAAGTATTACAGCAAGTATAATGCCTGTTACTGGATGCTACTACAATATTAAATTCTCAGATATTGGTAAGATAGATCTGAAGAATTTACTTGATAATGAAAGGCCTTCTTCTAGAGGATTGAATGCTTGGATAGTAGAGCAGAAGTAACACAACTAGGATTTGTAGTGAAATGTAAAGTCGAGAGTGCGGTATGGACATTGCAGGCTCTGATATGAAGGCACTCTAATCTATCAGTATTAGTCCAGAGATCAGAAATGATTCAAAGCGAAAATTTCACAGTTGTGTTTTACAAGGTCTCTTACAGCAACCTTTATTTAGCAATAGACTTTTAATCTACGGAGCTTTATAGAGACCTTTTATGAGGTATTGGTGTTAGTGATAGCATATGTGACTTCCAATCACAAGGGGAGAGTTTGAATCTCTTATACCTCTCAATTGTAACTAATAATTATTAATAAACTAAATTAATGAAACGTTTTAAAGAACTTTCAGATGATATAATCAGAACTGTGTGAAATAACAGTAAAAGTTTGTTTGAAATTTGTAAAAAGTTAGAAATTCATGATAATATTTCTAATAGAAATAAATTAAAAGAATGGGCAGTTAAAAATAAAGTGGAGATTCCTGTTACTAACATACTTACAAAAGATAGTTATGAAAAGAATCCTAAACTATGTAAACAATGCGGAAGTGCAATTTCATGAAGTAAGAGAGCCAATGACTTTTGTTCCCATTCATGCAGTGCTACATATATAAATTTAAAAAGAGGCGCTAAGTCAAGTGGTAAGTATGTTCGTGGTGCTACTTCTATCTGTGTAAATTGTGGAAATGTAGTACCTGCAAGAAATCAATATTGTAATCACAAATGCCAAGCTGAATATGCCTACAAGGAATTTATCAAACGCTGAAAAGAAGGTAAAGAATTAGGAATGGCAGGTGAAGATGGATTATCTGCACATATTCGACGATATTTATTAGAGAAGGCTAATTATACCTGTGAAATTCCAGGATGTGGATGTAATTTTATTAATCCCTACACCAATTTATCTATCCTTCAGATACATCATATTGATGGAGATGCAACTAACAATAAAGAAGAAAATCTCCAGGTTTTGTGTCCAAATCATCATGCAATGACTGAACATTTTGGATCAAGGAATAAAAATAGTACTAGACGATATCGATACTCTAAAAATAAATAGTTTATAGGCTAGCTCAAAGCCTATTCGAACAAACTACCGAAGTACAAGGTAATGAGCACTCCCTAAATGTTAGGGTAAAGTCGATGCTGATAGACAATAAAGAAACAAGTTAGTTTCATTCAGCAATTTTAGCGGCGTAATAACTCTTAACATATAAATTGATCATTTGTATGGAGTTTCTGTGGCAATAAAAATCAGACGTGCAAACTACGATAGTGTTTATAAGCCTCCTTGGCACAGCGGCGACTGCAACGGTTTTGTAATCCGTCTTCATTTGAACGCGTCGGTTCGAGTCCGACAGGAGGCTCTAAAATTTTATTAAAAACTTTATAATATGTTAGAACTTATAAAGAAATGGTTTGAATTGAAATTTCATGTACATGATTGGGAGACAGTTGAAGAAAAATTAAAAAAGGTGTTTGAAAATGACTATCAAAGTTGCCCAGTTAAAGTTGAAAAAGTTTATATACAGCGTTGTAAAATATGTAATAAAATAAGACAATTTCGTATTAAACTTTAAGTATTTTGGGCCATGTAGTGTAAAGGCGAGCACATTTCCTTTGCAAGGAAATAGAGGGGTTCGAATCCCACATGTGTCCACAATCTTCTATAAACTAGAGTTCTATATAGAAAGAGTACTGTAATCTGTTAAGGGCTTATAAATCAGACGTTAAAGAAAAAAGTCTTCGGGGCTGAAGAGCCCTGCTATGAACTTAATTCCAGTAGAAATACTGGAATTTTTTATTGGGACTGCGGTGTGCGTGGTGCGCTCGTTGGACTGAAAATCCAAAGGTGAACGTTCGACTCGTTCCAGTCCCACTAATAGGCTACATACAGCAATTAGCTTCTTAATGTATTTTTTGGATGATAGTGTAGCCTTTCTTTGAAATTAATTATTACAAAATATGACTTGGTATTTAATTTTATTAGTAATCTCTGCTTGTATCTTAATTGGACAGACAGTCTTATCCTTTATTGGAGGAGAGATTGATGTTGATATGGATACAGACATAGATTCGAGTGACATGTTATCTTTTAAGGGTATTGTTCACTTTGTATTTGGATTTTCTCTAACATTGACTACAATGGGAGGAGTTTCAGTACTATCTACTTTCGTAGCTGTTTTGGTGGGATTGTTATTTACTATGATTCTGTTCTATCTTTACAGATACATATATAAGCATCTTCGTCAAGAAATCATCTATCAAGATGAAATTAAGGATACTCCCGCACAGGTTTATTATTGGGACTCCGAGTTAAATAAAGGAGAGGTAGTAGTAAAGCTGGAAGGAAGATTAGTATATGTGGATGCAACATCCACAAAGAATGTTAACTATCAACCTGGAGAATCAGTTATAGTGGAAGGTACACGACATCAAGTAACAATTAAATAATTAAAAGATGACTCTATTTATCATTCTCGGTGCAGCACTACTGTTAGTGTTGCTCTCAGTAGTGGGAATTCTCTCACGGTACAGAAAATGTCCTTCTGACAAGATTCTTGTAATCTTTGGTAAGACAGGGGGCGAAAAATCTGCTAAGTGCATTCATGGAGGAGCAGCTTTCGTGGTACCTATCGTACAGGGTTACAGTTTCATGTCACTTAAACCTTTGCAGTTTGAGTGTAATCTTCAGAAAGCTCTGTCTTCACAGAATATCCGAGTAGATGTTCCAACTACTGTGACTGTAGGTATTTCTACAGAACCTGAAGTAATGCAAATGGCTGCAGAGCGATTGCTTGGATTGACTACTGACCAGATTGAAGATCTCGTTAAGGATATTGTATATGGTCAGATGCGTCTAATTGTGTCTAATATGACCATTGAAGAGCTGAACTCTGAACGAGACAAGTTCCTGGAAGAAGTGAAGAATGTTGTTGGTGGAGAGCTTCGTAAGATTGGCCTGCATCTTATCAACGTCAATATCACTGATATCAGGGATGAGGCAGGTTATATCATCGCATTAGGTCAGAAGGACAAAGCAATTGCTCTTAATAAGGCAAATGTTGAAATCGCTAAGGCTGAAAAGGACGGTGCAACTCAAACTGCAGAGCAGAACAAAATTAAGAACTCTGAAGTTGCTGCAACCCAACGTGAGGAAGCAGTTGCGGTCGCAGTGGCAAATGCCGAGCGAGATTCCAAGGTTGCAGAAACTCAGCGTACTCGTGATATCAATGTGGCAACTGCTAAAGCAGAAGGTGAGATTGGTAAAATCGAAGCTGAGAAGACTGTAACAAACAAGAATGCTGAGTTGGAAGTTGTGCGAGCAGATGCTGAAAAGGCTGCAAACACAGCTCGTGTAAAAGCAGAAGCTGAAGTCGCTAAGGAGAAAGAGCTTGCTCAAGTAGAAGTTGTTAAGGCTGAAGCAAAAGTGCTGCAAGAGCAAGAACTCGCTCAGAAGACTGCAGAAGAAGCTCGTGCTCAGCGTCAAGAAGCAGCCTTACATGCTGATAAGATTGTACCTGCAGAAATTTCTAAGAAAGAGAGTCTGCTGCGTGCTGAAGCTTATCAGCTGGAACAGGAGAAAATCGCAGAAACTAATGCTAATAAGACTAAAATCGAAGCTGATGGTAAAGCGCAAGCTGAAGCTCTCAAGGGTGAAGGTGAGGCTAAAGCCATTACTGCTAAAGGTCTTGCTGAAGCAGAGGTTGTTCGTCAGAAAGGTTTGGCTCAGGCAGAAGCAGAGAAAGCTTCTCTTAAGGCTCAGGCAGATGGTTTCCGTGAGATGATCGAAGCTGCCAAAACTGATCCTGCGATTGCAATTCAGTTCAAGATGGTTCAAGAAGGAACCTACGAAAACATTGCTAAGCAACAGGTTGAGGCTTACAAGCACATGAACTTCGGTAATGTGACCATCATGGACACTACGAAGGGTGGAGGCCTCACAAATGTGATGCAAAGCCTTCTGTCTCAAGTATCCCCCATGCTGAATGTTATGAAAGAAATGAAAATTCCTGGAGTATCAAAGGTATTGGAAGAGAAAACTGAGGATGCTAAATTTCCTGAAGTTAAGTAATTAACTTCTTTATGAGCTGTATAGTTAATATGCAGCTCTTTTATCCCGACGCGGCTACGATGGTGGAGTGGCGCAGCACTGTAAATGCTGTACATCAGAAACTCATGAGGTTCGAATCCTCACGGCGGGACTAATTTATATTGACATGAAAATTGTAGATAATTTTATATTCTTCTGGGGAGGTTGGTTAAGTAACTTTCATCCTTGTAGAATAGTATTTGGCTCTAAAGTTTTTAAATCATCTGAACAGCTTTTTATGTATCTTAAAGCTTTGCATTTTGGTGATATAGAAACAGCAGAGAGGATTCTATTAGCAGAGACTCCAAAGGAAGCTAAAACCCTTGGTAGGGAGGTTAGAAACTTTGATGAAAAATCCTGGAATGAGGTTAAGATTCAGAAAATGTATCTTGCCTTGGAAGGTAAATTTAGCCAAAATAAAGATTTAATGGATAAACTTAAAGACCCAGCATTAAATGGGAAATTCTTTGTTGAAGCATCTCCCTTTGATAGAGTCTGGGGTATAGGCTATGATCAAGATCATGCACTTCAAAACCAATCAAATTGGGGAGAAAATCTACTTGGTAAGACTCTTACCTTTTACAGAGGATCTTTATAAACAATTTGCGGATATTGACATCGCTCAATATCCGCTTTATTTTTAAAACTTAATAAGATGTTTGAAGCAAAAAAGAAAACATTATTTGCTGTTGATAGCAGTAAATCGGCATCTAAATCAGCCTTTATTCAGGCAGGATTAAAAACTGCAGCAGAAACCACTACAGGTAACGGTGGTAAAGCCTATTCCAGTACAGGGGATCCCTTCGTTGACCAGTTTGGTAGTACATCTAAGTACAGAGAGATTCGCCCATTTGCAGAAATTGCAAAAGATTGTGAAATTCTCTGGGCAGAAAATAAAGAAGATACTGTTAAATTTATCTTTTTCTTGCGAATGATTTGTCGTAAGATTAATGATAAAGAGTATGGTACCAAAGAAGCACAGAAGGGTTCTGAACTTCGTCATGAAGGTATTATGCGTCTCATCTGGCTGCATATCAAAGATAAAGAAGTGTTCTGGAAGAATGCTTGGTTGATTCCCTTAGTGGGTTCTTGGAAAGATCTCTTCGTTATGCTTCGTTATGACTTAGTTTATAACGGCTGGGAACACCGAGTTCTGGATTGGCGCCGTTTTGCAGATCTGATTACTGCTGGCCTTAGTTCTGATTCCCAAACGAATCTTCTTCGTAAGTATCTTCCTCAGATCAAGGCACGTTCCAAGTGTACTACAGTAGAGGCACAAGCAAATTGTATGATTGCAAAATGGCTGTGTTCAGAACTTTACGGTGCGTCAGGAGCAAAGACAGATGCTGAAAAGTATCAGGTATATCGTTCTTATGCAAAGATGAAAGCCGCAGGGACAGCACATAGCTGGCAACAGCTTATTTCAAAGCAACGATATACAGAGATTGACTTTGATAAGATTCATGGTCGTGCCTTAAACCTTCTTGTACACTCCAAGTTCTTAGAGAATCATAATCTCAAAGAGAAGTATCAGGAATGGATAGGAGCTCCAGAGACAAAGAAGGTGAAGTACACAGGTTTTGTACATGAGCTCTTTAAACCTATTTGTAACACTGCTCCTTATAATATAGAGCAGCATATCAAAGATACTATTAATAAGCAGTTTATGACTCTTGTTAATAAGTGTAAGGAAGAGGGCAATACTACAGATCTAATTGTAGTACGTGATACTTCTGGTTCAATGGGTGCAGAAGCAACTGGAACTTCCATGTCTTGTTACAATGTAGGTAAGGCAATTGCTCTGTATTTCTCTTACTTCTTGAGAGGAAGGTTTCAAAATGCATGGATTGAGTTCAACTCGAAAGCTATGATGCATGAGTGGAAAGGAGAAACTCCTCTGGAAAAATGGTTTAATGACCATTCAGGGTACTATGGAAGTACAAACTTTGAGGGTGTTATTAACCTCTTTACTCAGTTGAAACTTGAAGGTGTTCCAGAAGAGGAATTTCCTAAAGGAATTCTTTGTATCAGTGATTGTGAGTTTGATGCTTCAAGTCTGAATAAGACTTCAGTTGAAAGAGTTCATGATACATTGACAGCTGCAGGATTTTCTAAAGAGTATGTTGATAATTTTGTCATTTGCCTTTGGAATTTGAGAAATGATTACTACGGATATAATGTACAAAATCGTGTTCCATTCCAAACTTATGGTGACGTCAAGAATGTCTACTATATGTCTGGATATTCAGCACAGATTGTATCTTTCTTAAATGGGAAGGTGCAGACTACACGGGATCTGTTTGATGAGGCTATGAATCAAGAGATTCTGTCTCTCATTAAGATGTAAACTTAATAGGCTCTAGTAGAAATACTGGAGCCTTTTTATTAATAATCTAATTATGGGTAAGTACCTTAAAGATTATCAAATTCCTGATTATTGCGAGGAGGATAAACCTAGAATGCCAAAGCGGCCTAAGAAGTTTAAAGACCAAGAGGGAGGAAAACCTTTAGTAAAGAAAAAGTTCAAGCGATGAAGAGATGATTCTTAAGAGTATTTAGAAGGTTTAATGAACCATCAACTGATAGTTCAAAAGAATTTCCTAAAAAAGTAATTGACTTAAAACAATTTGACGATGTATTCATAGTTACTAATAAAAAAGTATATAAGGCCTGGGTTATGAAAAGAACCAGTAGACTTTTACAGATTTTTATTTGGGAGTCTAAAAAGGAGGTAATTATAAATACAATTGGACAAGCTAATTCTAGTGTTATTCCTTTTGGCAAGGATAGCTATTTAATTATAAATAAAAAAGATATATGCGATTACTTGTAGTAGTTGATATGCAAGAAGACTTCATCAGAGGTGCATTAACGGTTCCTGGTGCTGAAGAAATAATTTCTCCTATAGAGAAATTAGTTAAAGAGTATATAACAGCAGATGATGCTGTCCTTTTTACTCGGGATACTCATTATGAGCATAGTGATACTAGGGGATTTAGCTATGCTATGACTCGTGAAGGTAGAAATCTTCCAATTCTTCATTGCGTTTGTGGAACTGAAGGTCATAAGCTTATTAAGGAATTTAAGCCTTATCTTCGTTCCTGCTATGTAATGGATAAACTAAATAGGTTTGGATTTATCCAGGATGAGTTTAATGATGCCAAGATAGATGATGGAGAATATTTATTCGACATCGCTGATTGCATTACAGAAATTACTTTGGTTGGTGTAGTAACTAATCTTTGTGTTATTTCATGTGCTGTAAGTTTTCAGCAAATATTCCCTGATGCAGATATCATCATAGATGCTTCCTGCTGTCGTTCCAATAACAATGAACTTCATAACAAAGCTTTAGATGTTATGGAGGGTTTACAAATGACTATAATTAATCGTTATTAATTTTTTGATTTTTATAAACTTAATGTTTAGAACAGTTTGTGAAATTAAATTTTATTGATATCTTTGTAGTATAAAACTAATAAAGTATGGATAAAATTTGTTCAAAATGTGGGGAAACTAAAGACATTTCACTCTTTGCTAAGGATCGACACTCTTCTGATGGATATACTTATTGATGTAAAGATTGTAGAAATACAGCAAATAAGAAATATCGGAAAGAAAATCCTGATAAAGTTCAGGAACATAATGAAAAGTGAAGAGATAAAAGAAAAGAATATTATAGTCTTCCTAAAAATCAAGAAAAGCTTAGAAGACATCATCTCAAGAAAATGTATAATATTACTTTGGAAGACTATGATGCTTTGTTTCAACTTCAAGGTGGTGTTTGTGCTATATGTGGAAAACCTGAAACAAGCTCAAAGGCTAGTAACTTAGCAGTAGATCATAATCACACAAATGGTAGTATTAGAGGCCTATTATGTAATAAATGTAATAGAGGCTTAGGATATTTTGAAGATGATGCAACTATTTTGTCTAAAGCTATAGAATATTTAAAAAATAAAGATAATGTTTAGACCGTGTTCAGTCCTCCTTTCAGATTTTTATAAGCAGGATCACCAGCGTCAATATGACCCTAGCATCACTAAGGTAGTTTCTTACTATGTACCTCGTAAAACTAGGATTCCTGAATTTGATAAGGTAGTAGTTTTTGGTATTCAAGCATTTATTGAGGAGTATCTGATTGAGTACATGAATGAAACTTTCTTTAACCGTCCTTTAGAAGAAGCTATTGCAGAATACGAATTTGTGATTTCTTCTACTATGGGAGCAGACCGTGTTAACTCGGATAAAATTAAAAACCTTCATGAATTAGGATATCTCCCTATCGAAATTTGGGCACTTCCTGAGGGATATAAAGTAGGAATGAATATCCCCTGTATCGAGATTTCTAATACTAATCCAGAATTTGCATGGTGTACTAATTTCATTGAAACCTTGATGCTCTCTGAGCTTTGGTATCCAATGTGTGTTGCAACTGCTGTAACTAAATATCGTAGTATCGTAAATGATTTTTATTCTAAAACTTCTGATATTTCTGGTCGTTCTGCTATTTCTGAGTTCGGATTTAGAAGTTTAGTTGGACTTCATGGTGCTATTAAAGCTTCGTGTGGATTTTTGCTCTCTTTTAATAAGACTGCGACTATTCCTGGCATTATGTATGCTTCAAAGTATTATCATACCCCAATGTCTGTAGTAGGTGGAGGTATGGCTTCTACTGAGCACTCCGTAATGTGTAGTTCTGCTGCCATTGATGGGGATGAAAAAGTTATGATTCGACGCCTCCTTACTGAGGTCTATCCTAATGGATCATTCTCTATGGTAAGTGATTCCTATGATTACTGGAATGTTGTCGATGAGATTCTCCCATCTCTTAAGGAAGAAATTCTCAGTAGAAATGGTACTTTGTATGTTCGTGGTGACTCTGGAGATCCTGTAGAAATTATAACTGAGACGGTTTTCTCTCTTTGGGAGACTTTTGGAGGCACTGTCAACTCTAAGGGATATAAAGTCTTAGACCCTCATGTTCGAGCTTTATATGGTGATGGCATCACTCAGTTACGTGCAAAACAGATTTATCAGATTTTGTATGATAAAGGATTCTCTGCAGAGAATGTTACACTTGGTGCAGGAGGATTTTCCATGCTTTCTTACATGGATGAGTTTGGGAATGTAGATATGTTCTCTCGCGATACATTTAATGTAGCAATTAAGTGCAGCTATGTAGAACAAACCATTGATGGAAAAACTAAATCTATCATGGTCTACAAAGATCCTAAAACGGATTCAGGAATGAAGAAATCCCACAAAGGATGTTGTGCTGTTTTCTACAACCATGTAACTGGTGAGTTTGATTGTGATGAAGGTATGACACTGAAAGAGGCTCATAATGAGCCTTTCAATTTACTTCGTCCTATCTTTTTAGATGGAAAAATGAGAGAGCAAACTACTCTCACAGAAATTCGTAGAACTCTTTGGAACGGGAAATTCTAATGAAAGAAGTATATGAAGGAATAGTTTCCTTTCTTAAGAATTATCAAGAACGTACCCATGTGAAAGGGTATGTTCTTGGTATTTCTGGAGGAAAGGATTCTACTGTAGTGGCCAAATTATTGGTAGATTCTATAGGTAAAGAAAATGTGTTAGGTGTACTGATGCCTGATGGAGAACAAAAAGATATTAATGATAGTATTAGAGTATGTGAATTCTTAAATATTCAATATCTAAAAGTTAATATTGAATCTACTTTTCTAACATTACTTAACTCAATTGAAAGGACTGTTTTAAAAGATTCTATTAATGTAGGAATTCCTAATTCTACATCAAACGGAGTTAATATTACTATTTCTGAAAAAGCTCTTACTAATGTTGCTCCTCGGATTCGTATGACAATCCTATACTCTATTGCACAATCTTTAGGATACTTAGTTGCAGGTACTGGAAATCGTTCTGAACAGTTTATTGGTTGGTTTACTAAATGGGGAGATGGTGCTTGTGATATTAATCCTATTTCTCAATTAACATGTTCTGAAGTTATTTCTTTAGGAGACTATATGGGACTCCCATATGATCTTATACATAAGACTCCTGCAGATGGATTAACAGGAAAGTCTGATGAAGAAAATTTTGGTTTTACATATAAAGAACTTGACACTCTTATTGTAAAGCAGCGAAATCTTACTTGCACAGGTAGAATACAATGTGCTTTTACTGAACAAGAATTAAAAATCTTAAAATTACATGAAGCTGCGTATCACAAAGATCATGTAATTAAAATACATTATTAATATGGGAAGCGGATCATGGAGTTCTAGCACATATAAAGCTTTTGCTGATAGCTATACTAAAAAATCCAGAGAAGAAATCTTTCATCAAAGATCTCTACACGAAGAAATGGATCTTACAAAAAGTAAGACGCATATTCGAGAATCTAGAGATTCTGAGGAACACCCAGAATCTCTTCCAGTTTTCATTGCATTAGATGAAACTGGTTCAATGGGTTCAATTCCTGATAAGATGATCAGGGATTATCTTCCGAAGTTAATGGATTCTATTATTGATTCTATTGGAGTTAAACACCCTCAAATTCTTTTTATGGGAGTAGGAGATCATGAATGTGATTACTGCCCGTGTCAGGTAGGTCAATTCGAATCTTCAACTGTTGCAATTAATCAATGTCTCTCTAAAATCTATTTGGAGGGTCGTGGTGGAGGTAATAGTGGAGAATCCTACTTACTTCCTTGGATTATTGCAGGAAATCACACGTCAATTGATAGCTGGGAAAAGCGAAAGCAAAAAGGATTCCTTTTTACAGTTGGTGATGAACCTACTTTGACAAGAATAAGTAGGGGAACTTTGGCATCCCTCACTGGAATGGAGTATGAGCGTGATTATACCTGGCAGGAGGCTTATGAACTTGCCTGTGAGAAATATCATGTGTTTCATATCCATGTTCGACATGGAAGTGAACATTATGATGAGGTAGTAGCTAAACAAATGAAAGAAATTCTTAGAGAAAACTTTATTGTGTGCAAACCTGATGAAGTTGTAGAAGCCATTTGTGAAGCTATGGGTAAAACTCTAAAAGGTAGCTCTTCAGTAATTGAAGAGGTTTCTGCAGAAAAAACTGTAGAAAATACAGAATCAAAACCTAATATATTTGACATACATCGACGATAATGTATAATATTGTAGTGGGTTGTACGTTTGGCGACGAGGGCAAGGGTCAAGTGACTCATGCCCTTTGTTGCGACGCTAAAAGAAAGCGTTTAAAACCTCTGGTTGTTAGATTTTCTGGAGGGCATCAATCAGGGCACACAGTAGCTACTTCATTTGGAATAGTGCATATATTTTCTTGCTTTGGATCTGGAACATTTGCTGAAGCACCTACCTATTGGATGAAACAATGTGTTATGGATCCACTACAATGGATGCGGGAACGAGAGGAGTTGGATTTCTTAGGATGTAATATCCCTATCCAATATTTTGATCCATATGTACAAGTAACAACTCCTTTTGACGTAATGCTGAATTCTGAAAGGAGTAAAGGTTTTACAGTAGGAAAAGGGATATGGGAGACTGTTCAGAGACAAAGAGAAGGACTAGCTTTATATGTAAAAGATTTAGCTTTTCCTCAAGTTGTAAAAATGAAGCTCCGATTAATTAGAGAATGGGCGGAAGATAGACTCCAGTTTAAGGAAACTTATTCAAGATTTGCTCATGTTTTCGATAACTTAGATTCTTTAGTACATACTTATTGTAAGATTTTTTATCCCAATATAGTATTGGAGGATACGTTATCTAAATTAGCATGGAAAGAAAAGACTTCTGTGATATTTGAGGGTTCTCAAGGAGTACTTTTGGACCCTAATATTGGATTTTCACATGAATATACTACCCCACTTCCATGTTGTCCATCGTGGGACAATCTCCCATTCTTTTTAAGTGATGATCAACTAATATTTAATTTTGTATATAGATCTTATTTAACAAGACATGGTAAAGGGCCTGTTGGAGGTTCTATATTCAAGGAGATTAATAATCCTTATGAAACAAATTTAAATAATCCTTTTCAAGGGGAATTTCAAACTTATGAATTCAATAAGGAATTAGTCTTGTATGGAATTGATCATGTTAAATCCCACTTTAATCCTGAATATAAGGTAAGGTTGATTGAAACATGTTGTGACATATGTGCAGGACATGACTTAGGAATCCCTTATAATTACTCTATCAAAACCTGCAAAAAGAATTTTGACTCTGTATGCAAATAATTAACTTTTTATACCCAGAAAAGTCAGAAATAAAGTATCGAATTGATACTTATCCTGATTCTCAATCTCATCTTGTACTTGAGTCTGAAATGGATAGACGAAAGTCTTTGTTGATCTATACTAGATTATCCAATTTGAATGATATTTGGATTCTAATGCAATTAGTGGATATTTGTCATCGTCAAGGTATCCAGATTTCCTGTCTACAAATAGCTTATTTGTTTGCAGCGCGAACTGATAGATTATTTTCTTTTAATGAGGCATTAGATTTGGAGCTTGTTAAAAAATGTCTTATCTTTGTACAAGCACAGCGAATTCTAGTACTGGATCCTCATTCTAAGCGTTTGATTACAGAAGGGGTAATTGATAATGACTGGCCTGCATTCTTTGCTTTAGAAGCAAGTTCTAATATTCCAGAGAATGTTTTATTCCCTGACGAAGGTGCCTATCATCGTTACAGTGAGCTTTTTGACTCTGATACGACATACTATGCTACAAAGCATAGGATCTCAAGGGATAAGTTAGAGGTAAAATTACCTTCTGAAATAAAGCCAAATACTTCTATTCTAGTTTTTGATGATTTATGTGATGGTGGGGGAACTTTCTTTGCAATTCATAAAGCATTACAAGATATGGGAGTAACTGATGTGCATTTACGTGTTACGCATGCTATCCAAAAAGAACCTTTAGTAAAGTTATCAAAACTTTACAAAACAATAACAATTACCAATTCTTATAAGGATTGGGATAAAGAAGAACTTCCAAACAATATAAAAGTAATAAGAGTTTATGAATAAATTTAATGAAATTCTGAGTGCTACTGGAACTGCGGTACTCAAGAAACGTGCTGAAATCATCAATGCTGATGCCCGCGAAGCAGCTAAGGATCAGGTTAATCTCATTGAGAAAGAGATTCGTCAGATTAAGTCCAAGATTATGAATCTGGAGGATCTGTCGATTAAATCGACCGAATCACTGGTTGTAGGTACGGATTTTAAGGCAGATGAGTGGGTAACTCAGATGTTCAAGCTTCGTGATGACTTGCGCAACGCTGAAATCTGTCTGGAAATTGCTCAGAATATTTATAATGAGTATTTCACGGAACTTCCTGAAGTAGACTGTGATAAGAAAGCAGAATAGCTTCATAGGCGGATTTACTCCGCCTTTTAAGGGCCCTTAGCTCAATTGAATAGAGCATCTGACTACGAATTAGAAGGTTACAGGTTTGAGTCCTGTAGGGCCCACATATGAAAACTGTTTTATATAGAATACAATCAATTGAAGCCCCAGAAAATGAAGGGTTTCGGTATGGCTCATTAAGAACACTATCTAAGACAAAGGTAGATGAAGAAATGTGCTTAAGGAATGAGTTTGGAAGTCATTATCTAATTAATGTTCCAGATTATTGAATTTGTGAGATTTTAAAAGAAATAGAAGAAGATGATGTATAGTTTAGATGAAATAGGTATTTTACCTAGTTCAAAAGCCACGGATATTACAAGTCGTAGTGAGTGTAGTCCTTTAGGAGACTTAGGAACATATCCTATTTTTGTTTCTCCTATGACATCCGTTATTGATGAATCAAATTATCAACTTTTTACAAAGGCTGATGTGCTTCCAATTATTCCAAGACGTGTAGATAATTTACAGTTTAGACTTAATGCATGTAACCATGTTTGGTGTGCATTTAGTTTAAAGGAATTTGAAACATTCTTTTGTGAAGGAGAACCTTCTGATGAGTGTCCTCTGGTACTTATTGATATGGCTAATGGCCACATGAAGAAAATTTATGACCTGGTTAAGAAGGCTAAGGAAAAGTGGAGCACGATTATTATCATGGTAGGTAATATAGCTCATCCAGATCTTTATTGGGAATGCTATGATGCAGGGGTGGACTATGTTCGTGTAGGTATTGGAACTGGCAGTGTATGTACTACAGGAGTAAAAACTGGAGTACATGCTTCTATGGAATGGCTATTGCAACAATTAGTTAAGCGTCGATCCATGATTAAAGAGTCTCCTAAACCTAAAAAGGCTCCAAAGATTATCGCAGATGGAGGAATTTCTACAATAGATCGAGCTATAAAGTGTTTAGCTTTGGGCGCCGATTATGTAATGATGGGTAAAATGTTTGCTCAATGTAAAGAAGCTTGTGGGTATGTTAGAACAAAGTGGCCAGATGATAGTGATACTATACTTAAATATTTTGCATCTTTAACTAAAGCAGAAAGTGATCGAATCATTGAAGTGTATCCTAAAGAGCGATTATACTACGGAATGGCAAGTGAACGTGGTCAAAAGGATATTTCAAACACTAAAAAGGCCGAAGAAGGAATTGAAATTTGGGTTCCTGTTGAATATACTCTTGAATCTTTACTTTCTCAATTTGATTCTGCATTAAGGTCTGCTATGTCTTATACAGGATGTAGGACTCTTGAAGAATTCAAAAATGTAAAATGGGAGTATATGTCTCCCTCTGAAAGAAATGCTTATTACAAATAAAATGAATAATCTTGATTTATACACAGTAATAGTTTTTGGAATCTTTGTTTTATGTTTATTATTAGGACTTGGATTTGCATTAACTATGTGGTCTGCTCCTTGGGGAATATTCTACTTCGGAGGAATGATTGTGCTTACTATTTATTATCTTAATATATTAAAAGATAGGATAGAGTAAGGGAATGTAAATTCCCTATAAGTCCCTGTAGTTCAGTTGCATAGAACATCTCACTTCTAATGAGAAAGTCGCAGGTTGGAGCCCTGCCAGGGATACAACGCTTAAGATTAACATATATATATAT
>ULWS01004255.1_pt1 | contig 138172 bp, 143 predicted proteins | sample 1960591 | NCBI WGS metagenome assembly ULWS01 (sample SAMEA4835818, study PRJEB28245) | human gut metagenome | biome: gut microbiome; material: fecal sample | place: Denmark | collected 2008
CTTGATAGATACAGGGCGCAGCTTGAAGCTAAATTCGCTTCTATGGACATTCTTATCGCTAACATGCAGCAGCAATACTCATCATTCCTTACTACTTAAATATTCTTTAGTTTTTATACGGATTTCATTATCTATTGCAAAAATCTCGTCTAAAGAAGGATTTTTTACAACATTGTGAGTTTCCAGCATTTTCTCAACAGCACTAATTATATCAAAAAGCTTAATTTTTCCTGCTAAAAACTCAAATACAGCTTCTTCGTTTGCAGCATTTAAACAAACTGTAGAAGAGCCGCCAGTTTTTCCGGCTTCATAAGCTAAGTTTAGTGCTTTAAATTTATTCCAATCTGGTTTTTCAAAATCCAATCTTGCAGCTTCTGCAAAGCTAAAACTTTTAGATTTTATACCTTCAAACCTTTCTGGGTAAGTGATAGCATACTGAATTGGAATATGCATACTAGGAAGCCCGAGCTGTGCGATTACGCTGCCATCCTTATATTCAATTGCAGAATGAACGATACTTTGCGGATGGACAACAACTTCTATATTGTCATAATCCATATCAAAAAGGTGATGTGCTTCAATAACTTCCAGCCCTTTATTCATTAAAGTTGCACTATCTACTGTAATTTTTTTACCCATATTCCATCTTGGATGAGCAAGTGCCTGTTCGACAGTAGCATTCTTCATATCCTCGACGCTTTTTCTTAGAAAAGGACCGCCTGATGCTGTAATAATTAACTTATCAACGTCTGCAATATTTTTTATGCACTGATGAATTGCACAATGTTCACTATCTACAGGAACAATCTTAACTCCTTTTTCTTTTGCAAGAGGCATTACGATATCACCGGCCATAACAAGGGTTTCTTTATTTGCAAGAGCAATATCAATACCGTTATTAATCGCTGTTATAGTAGGTTTTAAGCCTATTCTGCCTGAAACAGCAACGAGAATTATATCATTTTCTTTGTTTGAACATATTTCATCAAGTGAAGCCGGTTGTGCTCCTTCAATGAGATTTATATCTGAAGCAAATGCATATCGGGGTTTAAATCTTCGTATCTGTTCATTCAATAATTCTATATTATTTCCTGCTGCAAGAGCAATAATTTCAAATTTATCCTCTAGTTTCTCAATAACTTCTAATGCTTGACGACCGATTGAACCGGTTGAACCTAGTATACTAATTTTTTTCTTCATATCCCTATTCCAGCTCTCTTACATAAGAAAAATATTCATTATTTTTATACTTTTCCGAAGACCTCTTTACTTCTTCTTTACTTAAAAATCCCATTCTCAAAGCAACTTCTTCAAGGCAAGCTATTTTGATCCCCTGATTTTCTTCAATAGTTTGAATATACTGTCCCGCCTGCATTAATGATTTATGTGTTCCTGTATCAAGCCAGGCGAATCCTCGTCCTAAAAGTTCTACATTCAGAAGGCCTTTTTCAAGATAGACTCTATTTAAATCAGTAATCTCCAGCTCTCCCCGGGCAGAAGGTTTTAAAGCTCTGGCATATTCAACAACATCATTATTATAAAAATATAGACCTGTAACTGCATAATTAGACTTAGGTCTTGCGGGTTTTTCCTCTATGGAAAGAGCTTTACCATTGGCATCAAACTCAACTACTCCGAATCTTTCCGGATCTTTAACCTGATAGCCAAATACTGTTGCGTTGCCATTTTGCGCTGAATGAACAGCTTTATGGAGCATTCTTGAGAAACTTTGTCCATAAAAAATATTATCTCCAAGTACGAGAGCAACAGCGTCATCCCCAATAAACTCTTCACCAAGGATAAATGCTTGTGCTAACCCATCAGGACTAGGTTGAACTTTATAAGAGAATTTAACACCAAATTGAGAGCCGTCGCCTAAAAGTTTCTCAAAGTTTGGCAAATCTTGTGGAGTTGAAATTATCAAAATTTCTCTAATGCCTGCCAGCATAAGTACAGATACCGGATAATAAATCATTGGTTTATCATAAACCGGCAGCAGCTGCTTAGATACTGCCATTGTACTCGGATAAAGTCTAGTTCCGCTTCCGCCAGCTAAAACAATTCCTTTCATGCTTCAATCCTCAAATCTAAGTAATCCTTAAGTGCAGCTTCCCATTGACGGCAGATTTTATCGTTATCCATTACACTATATGCAGGTCTTTTGGCAGGTCGAGGAAACTCATCTGTTGCACAAGGCTGTATATTTACTTTTAAATCCATTAACCTGAATATCTCTTTAGCAAATCCATACCAGCTTGTATGTCCGCTCCCGCATACATGGTATGTACCGTATGGCTTATTTAACAGTTTTAATATCCCATTAGCCAGTTCTACTGTCCAAGTCGGACATCCAATCTGGTCATCTACAACTTTTAAGACATCTTTATCTTTCAAAGAAATCATTGTTTCTACAAAATTCTTGCCATGGTGCCCATAAAGCCAGCTGGTTCTTGCAATATAATACTTTTCACAAAAACTTCTTACTGCTTCTTCACCTTCGTATTTGGTCAGGCCATAATTATTAATAGGGTTCGGCATATCATCGGGTTTATAAGGCACTGTATTACAGCCGTTAAATACGTAATCCGTTGAGATATACACAAGTGTGATACCGAGTTTCCCGCATGCATCTGCAATATTTTCAGTCCCGGTAACATTTATAAGCTCTGCAGTCTTTAAATCCTCTTCAGCTTTATCAACATTTGTATAAGCTGCACAATGAATAACAATTTCAGGTTTGCATTCTTCAAGAACCTGTTTTACTTGTTCTGCATTAGTGATATCAAGTGTATCGACATCGGTTTCAATAACTTGATATCCAGCATCTTCCAATATCGGGCATAAATCCTGCCCCAGCATACCTTTTGCACCTGTTACAAGAACTGCCATTATTAAACCCCGACTTTCTTTTCTTCTATGTGTTTAATCCACTCTTGATTATTTAGATACCAGTCAATAGTCATTTTGATACCCTGTTCAAATGTAACAGAAGGCTCCCAGCCTAATTCAGAGGTAATCTTATCATTAGAAATTGCGTATCTCCTGTCATGACCTAATCTATCCTGAACATATTCAATAGAAGATTCATCTTTCCCCATTGCCTCAAGTATAAGGCGGGTAATTTCCATATTTGTTTTTTCATTGTGACCGCCGACATTGTATACTTCACCAATTTTACCCTTATGGAGTACTGTATCAATTGCTGCGCAATGGTCATATACATATAACCAATCTCTAACATTTAACCCGTCGCCATATACTGGAACTTTCTCTCCCCTCAAAAGCTTAGAAATAAAGAAAGGAATAAGTTTTTCCGGATACTGATACGGGCCGTAATTATTAGAACATCTTGTAGTCAGTACCGGAAGTTTATAAGTTTCATAGTAAGCTCTTACAAGCATATCAGCACTGGCTTTACTGGCTGAATACGGGCTATTAGGAGCAAGCGGAGTCGTTTCATAAAAATAACCAGTCTTACCAAGTGTTCCGTAAACTTCATCTGTTGAAACCTGTAAATACCTTTCAATGCCAATCTCTTTTGCTGCCTGTAATAGATTTAATGTACCCTGTACATTTGTTTCTATAAAGATTTCAGGATGTTTGATTGAATTATCAACATGGGATTCAGCAGCAAAGTTAACTATACAGTCTACTTGTGATACTAATTCTCTTACAAGTTTTCTATCACATATATTTCCGTGAATAAATGTATAATTAGGGTTATTTTCAACATCTTTTAAATTTTCAAGATTTCCGCAATATGTAAGTGCATCAATATTTATAAGCTTATAATCCGGATACTTATTCAAAATATGTCTGACAAAACAGCTTCCAATAAAGCCTGCACCGCCTGTTACCAATAAATTCATAAAATCTCCTTTAATGTAGGTTGTTTCTGGTCTTTTTCAGATAAAATCGGGTCAAAATCTATTCCCCAAGCAATATTTATATCTTTATCACACCACAATACCCCTCTATCAGCCTGAGGAGCATATTCCCCGCTAGCTTTATACAAAAGTTCCGCTTCTTCTGAAAGAACAACAAAACCGTGTGCAAAGCCTTCCGGTATATAGAGCATGTGTTTATTTTCTTCCGAAAGTTCGACCTTTACATATTCTCCAAATGTTTTAGAATCTTTTCTGATATCAACGGCAACATCATAGATACGGCCTCTGCCGCATCTTACAAGCTTTGCCTGTCCATAAGGTGCTTCCTGATAATGCAGTCCTCTTAAAACGCCTTTTACTGATTTTGAATGGTTATCTTGATTAAATTCTACAGCAATACCATTGTCATAAAAATCAGATTTTTTATAAGATTCCATAAAAAAACCGCGGTTGTCACCAAAAACTTTTGGTTTAACCAGTATTACATCCTCAATTTTTTGTTTTTCAAATTCAAACGGCATATTCCCACTCCTTAGGATATATTTTATCATAAAGACAAAGAAAATAAAGCAAAAAAATATGCGCTTGGCGCGATTCGAACGCGCGACCTATCCCTTAAAAGGGGAGATTTTTAAGTTTTAAATTATTTAAATATTTTAAATAATTTTCTAAAACACAATAATAGCAAGGGTTTTACTTTTTAATAATTTTAATTGATTTTATTGCGTTTAATAATTTTTTGAAATTCTGTGAGCATTTTGTGAGCATTTAAACAAATAAAAAGCCCTGTGGATACACAGAGCTATAGTAAAGGAGTATGTCATTATGAGAATTCATTTATTAATTTGAAAAAAATTACCTCTCTGATTTCTATCTAAGCCTAAGTGGACAATATTTCGTTTTACATACCAAATAACTTCGTTGAACAGTCCGCTTGCACAAGCCTTCTTGTAAATTTCTTCGCAATTTCCATTTGTAACATCACAAGCTGTAGCTTTTTTTGTTTCGCATTGATGGCAAGATGTATCTACTCCTCCTACAGCTTTATTGTGCTTAACACACCTGCCTCCGGATGTTACAGTTAAACCTTTATTAAGCAGATATCTGAATGCCTGCAATCTGATAAGATATTCATTATCAAAGTTGTATCTTTTGCAACCGCATCGACATTGCAATTCTGTTTCTATTGTAAAATTTTCTATTGTTACAGTTGGGTGTGTCATATATTTCCTTTCTAATTCTAAGCATGCTAGAATGCGTTTTAGCATGAACTAAAATGTAATTAGGTATAAGTTTATCCTAAAAAGAGAAAAGTCTTCTTAAATGCCATGCTATGCATGTCTATTTAATCGACCAAAAGAAATCGACTAAATACGATATTGCATCAAATGGATGCTCCAAGAATTTAGAATTTCTATCATTTTTAATTGTTTTTAGTGTTGGAACATCAACTATTGACGTACCTTCTTTGAAAGATAGGTTATCTATGTTGTAAATTATCCAAGGGCATCTGTCTTTGTTTACAAATACGTGTCTTTCTCCATTTGCGTTACATACGCGCCTGTTGAACGCTTGTATTCTATTCAGGATAGGCGGGTTGAATGGTCTAAGTTTAAACTCTATTTGATAACCATAATTTTCTAGCGCCTGTTTGATAATCATATAGTTAGTAAATTCAGCATTAGCGCTTCTGAAATTGCCGGAAGCATCACCACATATTACAATTTTGGCATTGTGTCTTGGATATCTACGGATAAATTCTTCAATACAGTGTTGCGTACAGGTGTTTTCAATAACAATTTCATCAAAGAAATAGACATTTTCATCATCTTTATGAGCAATCGCCCAGCACATTGGGTCAACGTTAAAGTCACAAGTAAGATATAGCGGCATATCCTTATTGTATTCCATATCTGTATAATTATCAGAAGTAAAATTCTTAACAACAAGACCTGATGAATAATTGCCAAATTCGCCCAGTACGTTAATTCTGTAATATTCAGGGTCATATTCATTTTTTAATGACTCTATAAAGTGTACCGGAAGATAAATATTTTCTGATGTTGGCGCAATGAGAAGCCTATAATTGGGTTTTGGGTCTTCTACAAATCTTTTGTAAATCCAACCCTTGTTTGCCTGTGGGTTGGTATGGCCAAATAACCTGTATTTAAAATCGCCCCAAATTTTTCCCCTGTATGTATTCCTAAGACGACCTATAAGCTGTTTAAACGATGAGTCAGGTACTTGTGAACATTCTTCCATTTCAGCCCAGTGCAGGTTTAAGGATTTGAATTTTTCAGGGTCTTCTAAGGCAGAAAAAAGGATTTCAGACCCGTTCTTTAATACAATTTTTTTATCAATTTTATTATATCTGTAATCCCTATCTCTAACATATCCAAAATTGTCTAAGTGTTCTAAATAAGCAACTAGAGTAGTTTTCTTTACTAATTCATATTCTTTTGCACCTACAAGACCTTTACTACCGGGATATTTGATGGCAAGCATTAGCCCTAATAAAGAACCGCACCAAGTCTTACCACTACCATAACCACCCTGGTAAATACAAACATCAAGCTGATTATCGTGCGGAATTTCAAATAGTTCTTTTTGTTTAGGTAATAGTTTATAATTAGGCATATTATTTCATTTCTTTATAAATAATTTCTTCTAAATTCGTTACACGTCTATCAAGCCTGTCTAATTGAGTATGAGTTTGTGTTATGAATTCATCCAATTTAATTGAGATGTTGTCCATTTTGGCAAAGTGGCTCCCGAGAAAAATAAGACATCCTGCAAATGTAAATACTGCTCCAATAGCCCATCTTTTAATTTCCAGAAGTACATTAAACATAAGGTTTACTTTTGCAGTTACTGATAAATCATCCGGATGTTCAGGGTCGCCAAACAGGAAATGATTTATTTTGTCTAACTGACCTTTTAATAACATATGGTGTTCGTAACATTCTTGCGCCTGTACTGGTCTTTCTGGCATCATTTCCCCCACTTACAGAATAATTGATAAAAATTAACTGAGTTTTTCATTAGAAATCTATTAAACTTATTTACCCCAGACACTATTAACAATGCATTAAAGACTTTAGTTGAAAATTCTCTATCATTATCAATATAAGAATGGTTTTCACACAGCACATCATGTATAAGAGAAGGTATGAGAAATTTAGAGTCGGTTTTTGCACCAATTAATCTCCAAAACATACGCGGTATAGAAGCGCCATCCCAACAGTAATTTTTTCTTATTGTGAACTCATACTTTTTATATTTTTTATTATCGAAAAGTGAAACTTTAAGCTCTCTTTTGTTCTCAAAAGGATATTTTGCTATGGCATTTTTTTCAAGAGTTGTCATAGATGGCAGAGCATAACGTATCTTCACCCTGGGATAATCATCAAAAAAAACTCCAATTTCTTTATCTTCAAACCAACTAATCACCCTAAAATCTCCAAGTAAATTTAAAACTAAAACCTGTCTTAGTAATACTAAAGTTTTTTAACCAATTCCAAAAGTTTTTCTTTGATTGCTTCTTTTGCTTTTTCAATGAACAAATCCTTCTTTTCTTCAAACAGTATTAAAGCTTTTTCTTTAAGCTCAGGCAGCTCTTTTAGGATATCCTTAACAAATCCTTCTAAGATTTTTTTGCGTATCCATTTAATCATTGTTTTCACTCCTTATAGTCTTGTTAACTTTATTTTCCTTGTAAAACCTTAGCTTAGACTTAACCCAGTTTCCCGCTTTATCATACAGGGATTGAAGTTTGTAGTCCGGACTTTCACGAACTAATAATTTACTGCCGTTATCCAGCGTTATCTGCGTCAGCTTTTTCTGCTGTATCAGGCGCTGTGTCCACCTCATCTGAAATGTCGGTTGTGTCGCTGCCGGTTGTATCTTCATCTAAAACCACCTCCAGTGTTCTATCTTCTGTTAATGTCAAAACATCTTTACGGCTTATATAGCCTTTACAGCTCACAACTATATCAACAGTACTGCCGTATGGCACTGTTATTTCACTTTGGATTTCACTGTTAATCTCTATAACAGCATCTTCCGGTATCGCATTAACTTTAAGCTTACAGGTTGTCAGATATCTGTAATCGTTAGTATCGAAGAACTTATCTAACTGTTCGTTTGTGAATCCTAATATTGTACCTACAGCATCGATGTATGGATTGCCTCTATAGAAATTATTTGCCTTAAGCTCGATTTGCAGAGCTTTAATATCAATAGTGGCTTTTTGTTTTTCTACAAGAGAGATAACATCATTAAAATCAAGCCCTTTAGCTTTGTATATAGCTCTTTCTACATCGGCAGCAGTAAGGTTAAGCATTGCAATACGTTCGGCTTCTTTACGTGCCTGCTCTTGCTCATATTCTTGTGTGTTATCTATAACCTCACCGTCAACAAGTTTTTCGTATGGCTCTAAGGCAAATAACTCTCCATTTACACCTTCCTCAATTTTTCTTCCGTTTTGATGGTTGTGCAGCACTATAAAATCTGCATATTGCTTAGCTGTATAAGGTTTTATTAGTTTATATGCCATAATACTTCATTCCTTCCTTCTATTTTATGTACCCCAAGGCTAACCAATTTACCAGTGGCGTCCCTACAACATTTTGGCGTATTTGTATCTGTGTTGCATTGTACTGGCCGACATTAATCGTATGATAGCCTGCTGTATTAATATTAGCTTGGCAGCCTACAGCATTATAATTGTTATCTTTATATGATTTTAAAAGAGTAATATTTGTAGCTGCCTCTGTAACAGTTATTTGTCCTCCCTGTTCACACCATCCGTCAGAATATATCCTGTACCAGCTTTTATTATTAACATAGCTTTCAACGAGATAACCGCGTGATGGCGCATTGATATTAGTTATCTGTTCTTGCATCCTCCCTGCGTCAATCAGGTTAGCATTCTGGACAGTTTCACCGATATAGTAGTAGAGCGTCCATCCGTCTGGTACAACACCGGCGTTTGCGACTACAAGACCAGATTTAGTAGGGTCAGTGACAACAGAAACAGCATTACCATTAGAAAAACCAGTAGAGCCTCCGTTATGAATAGAACCAACAGCAGTACCATACGCAGAACCTGAAAGAAGAACAGGAGCCTGAATTGATGAGTCACCAACACCGAATACTATACCAGCATTTTTAGAACCATTAGTAAATCCTAATGAAATTCCATTACCAATAACAGCGCCGCTTCCAAACATTCCTTCTGTGCCATTTTTCAACGGCAGCCTAAAGGTTTCATCAGAGGTATTAATTACAAAGTCGTAGTCTGTATATTCTTCTGTACTCAGCTTAACTGATAAGCCATGTTTTACATAGATAGTACCAGATGGAAGTATTACGCTTGTACCTGCTTTAACTTCAGTATTACTCTCGACCAACAAGGCTTCATAAGCTTTTACGTAAGTTGCTTTAGGTTTATATTCTCCATCAGATTTTAACCAGCTTACGTTAAAAAGCTGGGCTGGTGAATACTTAGAGTCAAAGAGTGTATACGGATTATTCAGCTCAATCTCATTAGTGATATTGACCTCTGTTTCCTGTCCTGTGGCTAAACGGATAACGTAAGGGTATTGAATTGCTTCTTCCTGAACAGTTGCACCATCTTTATATTTCGGCGAAGAAAGAGAGGCATTAAACCCCGCATATAACTCATAATATTCCCTGCCTGCAGAAGCATTGTATGATTTACTATCTCCAGCACTACCAGCGTTATAAAAAGCACCTGTAAGTGCAGTCCCACTAATAGTATTTCCACCCCTGAATGTGCCAATTATATTAGGCAGTTCAGCTTTAATTGTCAAGCCAGCATTTTGAAGATTAAGCACCCCCTGCACATTAACTACTGCAGGAAGACGCATAGAAATAAGCACCTTTGTAGAAGGTGTATAATGATATACAGGTTGGGTGGGATATAATCCATAATCGGTTAATATTTCCTCATTGTCTATCCCAATGCTATATGAACTATCACCCAATATCCCCCCGTCTACGAATTCAAAATGTGTAAGCAGATGAGGTATAGCAGTAAAACTATTCGGGCTTGATGGATATGGCACTTCATAACATACTGCACCTATTGTTGTATCCGGAATACAAAAATTTTTACCTTCTCCGGAACGGCTCTTTGTATATGTCGGCCCTTTCAAGATTTGCAAAACAGGAGAGTTATTGTTATTAGCAGCAATATCAGTGCCGTCAAGAGCACTTTCTATTCCTGACCCAGGCGGGTCATAATCAGGATAACCACTAACAGTTCCCCCAAGCCGAAAAAAAGCATTTTCTGTTCCGGCATCAGCTTCTACTTGTGTTACTGTAAAAGTTATATTCTGGTTTTCTTCTCCCGTAGCAGTGTCAAATAAGTATCCTATATCTCCAACTTCTATATTATCTTTTAATTTGTGAATGCAGAATGCCGTTCTATATGAATTAATAGTATCTGTCGTTTTATATAAACTCACTTCAAATATATATCTATCATATCCAACAGCATGATATTTATCGGCTACATCATCATAATTCAGTACAAACTTACCAACCTGACCGTAGTCGCTTGCTTCTTTTTCAGCCTGCCAACTTTGCTCGGTTGTAAACAATGACGGAGTTGTTGTCTGCAAAGATATGAGTGCTGCAGCTGCACCTTGCAGGTTTTTATTGATAGTTAACAACTGACCGTTGAGATAGTAATCCAGCCCCAGAGCTTCATTAACATATAGGGCATGGCGGATAGATAATAGAGGCAGGCCGTCACCTCCGCTTTTAAACTCCTGTTCTTGTCCTTCTCTATCTGTATAATAAAGCTTGCCATCCCGCATATAGAAACCTGTAGATTGAATATTACTAATTTGCGTTTCGGCTTCATTTTGAATATCTTCTACTGCAATATTTTTAGCAGCAGTGATATCACTTAAAGATGCAGTACCTGTTGTAGTTATACTTGTATATGCTTCTGTACCTACAGCCTGAATATTTGTCACTGCAGAATTTGCAGCCGTTTCAAGATTATTTGAATATCCTGAATATTCATTTGATAGTGCTTCTGACTTTTTGGTATACAGAGAAATAAAATCGGAAGATAAACCATTAATACTGCTCACCGCAGTGTTTTTAGCATTTGTTATATCACTTAGAGCAGTAGTACTTGCAGTAGTTACGCTTGTATAAGCATCTGTGCCTGTTGTTTTAATACTTGTAATCGCAGAAGTTTTAGCAGCTTCCAGACTGCTTGAATAAGTTGAATATTCACTCTGCAAAGCCTCAGATTTTTCCGAGTATAAGCTGTTAAACTTAGAAGTTAAGCTGTTAATATTTGTTTCAGCAGTATCCGCAATTTCCTGTGCATCATTTTTGTATTGTAAGGCATATTGAGCAAGTTCTTTTGATTTACCCGCATAATATTTAGAAGAATAATCTATACCCTGCACAAGCTTATCTGATATAGCCCATTCTTTAGCTGCCCCATCATAATATTCTTGACAAGTTCCAAAGTCTACACTATATTTATTTCCTGCAGATGATACATTCACATTTATTCTATTATTTCTAGAGCTAACATCAACCATTACTAAATTCCCTCTACTTTTTTAGGGTAAACTGTTATTGTATTCAAACTTCCAATTTGAGTATTTCCAATCAATAGTGTATCCTCCATAAAATCATCCTTATTGCACAATTTGATACCATAATAATATGTCGCTGTTTCATCATCCTTTTTAACAGTTAATAAATTGGTCAATGAGCCAGTAATTGTAAATATTACAGATGAACTATTATTTGTATCCAGCTCGATTTCAGAACCAATCGGGTTACGGTTTTCGTCTTGAATAGCAAAATAAACAGAATAATTCTTATCTGTAGGTAAGCCGTTAATCACAAGTTCCCCGCTGTCCCCCTGAATGAGCGTAATATTTCCGTCTTTATCGATAGTAAAAGCCATTTCTAAACCTCCTCACCGTTTGCGACTTTAAAAATGTAATCTAACTGTTTCGGAGTAATACTCAATTGGCTAGCCATAGTATCGAGCAGTGGGTTAGAACGTTCTAGTTCAACACACAAATCCCATTCAAGTTGTGCCTGCTCATTAGTTGCAATAAGTTCTTTTAATTGTGTATATGTAATTCCCAATTTCTGTAAGGCTAGTGCAAAAACACGTTTTGTCACTGTTAATTGTTTAACACGTTGTTCCTCAACTTCTTTTTTATCAGCTTCGTAGTTAGGGTTCTCAACTAGCTTTCCGTCAGAAACAATATAGTAAAGCCTATCATTTTGAATTTTATCAGCTTCGTCTTTTGTTATAAGAATAAACCCGTCTTTAAGTGAACCGATATAATCTACAATTGCGATATTCAATTCCTCATTACAAGAATATTGCCCTCTATAATCTTTTTCAATTCTCCAAATACCATTTTTAAATATAGCAATTTCATCATTGTTAGTTTTGGGCGGAGCTGTAAAGGTTGAATTAGCCGGAAGCATATAAATCTCTTTACCTTGTTTTTTTGTTTCCTCGGGGTCTAAATACCCTTCATCTTCTCTTAAAAACACCCCTTCATCATCATATCGATATATTTTCATATATAAACTCCTATTGATATCTTCCATAAACTCTGACTTTTAATGCTGGAGGCTGTACTGTTGGGCTAGCGCCATATATTGAACTTGAGCGAGAAGCATTGAGTCCCCATTTTATACCAGATGATGAACCGCCACCAGTAAATCCCAATCCGGTGGATATGGCATATACAGCCCCGCTTACAACCCCCAATTCATTTGTACGTCCACCGTTCCATGTGGCTGTAATATTCGGCAATCCTGGTTCAATATACCCATAGTCAGTAGCGCCCCACGGCACCCTTCCTACAAAGTTAGGCAGGTTAAAAGTGGTACTTCCATCCCCTTCTCCATATGTAGTACCAAACTTTTCAAATAATAAAGAATAAGTTTCTCTAGAAACCTCCGCACCTTCATACCAAACACAATTATCAGGCAATATACCATCAAGAGATAATTGTGGTGCACCAATATCAAAGACATCTGTTATTAAAATTTTAATATCTTCTATTTGTTTAGCTATATTTTTATTTAGTGTAGAAATACTTGTTGCCAGATTTGCATTAGTTGTATTCAAACTTTCTGCAAGGTCTTGAATATCTTTGTTTAGTGCATTAAAATTGTCGTTCAATTTCTTACTTGAAGCTATTGAACCATACTCAATTTCTGTAATAGTCATTCTATCCCCTTCCATAATAACCTTATAAATTTCATCTAGCTTTTGCTGCATATTATTAAGCTGAGTATGATAACTAACGCCCCAGGAACGTACTTAATCTATTAATATGTCCATATTTCTATATTAAAAAAAGCCATATTATGGCTTGCAAAATGATATACAATAAATATGCTTATTAACTTTTTTAGATTTATTTCTTTTCAATATAATGTGTTATTGCAGCAGAAAGCAATGCTGTAAAAACATATGATAAAAAGAAACCGGATTTTGTCATTATTGCTTGTGGATTATGCCAATTTATATATAGAAAAGATACGAACCAAGTCATAAGCAGTATTACAACCGCAATTGGCATAATGATAAAAAACAAAACTATTTTCATCCAATGCTTAAAACTTTTCCAACGTCTTTCGTGAGTATGGTTTAGTTCTATAGTTTCTTTTTTAAGATATTCTTGGAGTTGTTTTGATGTTACTTTTGAAATATCTTCTGGTCTAGTAAAAGCTGCTTCTGTAGAATATGGTTTTGTCATTAAAATATCTCTATTCCTAAATTATTAGCTCTGATACTAGCAGCTCCTACTGAAACCTTAAAAGCTTTAGCTAATTCTGTTAAATCTTCACACTCGTTTGCTTTCTGAATAAATTCAGCTTGAGGCATAAGTAAATCTGCAGCAAATCGATTTGCTTCTGATTCTAATCTCCTATATTCAGGACTCATAAAATCTGCTCTTGGTATACAAACATTAATTCCATCGCCTATTTTATACAGTGTTGGCAATAGGCTACCATTGTCTAATAATTCTCTATGTCTTACAAAATGACCGATTTCATGGGCAATTGTAAATTGCTTACGAGTAGCAGGATGTTTTTTATTAACACATATAAAATACCCATTATTGTCATGAGAAATATAACCGGAAATTGATTTATTTTCAAATTCTTTTTCGTAGACTTCAATTCCTAAATCATTAGCCAAGCTAACAACATCAACAGGAATAGAGTGAACATACCTGTCACGCACTTGTGCAAAATTCTGAGTCATAATCTCTACCTTTCCAAATAAGCATTTACATTATAACATAAATATTATGATTTTCCAATATATATCTAAACATTTGTTTATTTGTCCATCCTTTGCATCTGTCTTTTCCACTTGGCTTTGTAAGCTTCTTTTTCAGCTTTGGAAAATTGTTTAACATCACTGTTATGTTTTATATTTTGGTAACTATCGCCTTTAAACCTATTCTTCATTTGGTTTTTAAAAGATAATTTATTGTTTGCGTTTCGAGTGACATCATCTCCCTTTTTATTTTTAAGATTTGCCCCATTATATCTTTTAACAACATCACCATCATAAATAGCACCAAATCCAACATCGTATTTCTTGTCAGGTAATCTAAAATTACCAGTTTTATTATAATGATTGATGGCATAAGGAATATCAGGAACTGACATAAACATTTGATTATTTGTCATTGGAAAGGCAACATCACCAATTCTTTTTTGTGCAAAATATTTTATGCGTTCACTTAATGGCAACTCGTCTAATACCTCTCCGGTTTTTAAGTCGTGATATTTTTTACCAATTCTTTTAAATCGCTTACTGTTAATTTCCATGTGATAATCTTTTTCGCCCCTAATGGCATTAACGGCTTCTTTTATTCCGGGATTTAAACTTGAGTACAATTTGCTATCTGTAAATTTTTCTCCCAGTTTTAGCAACATTAATTCATCTGCATAATTATCTGCCGAAGTATTGTTATTTACGAGACGTTTATGACTTACTTCGTCAATTAAATTAGTAACTTTGCCTTTTCTTTGATATTCAATTAAGCCATCTGTTTTTGGATTTGTTAGTAGTAATTTAGACAAAACTGGATGCTTTTCTTTATCATCATTTTGAATTTCACGTCTTAACATCATTAATTTGGCAACCGCCCATTTATCAGGATGTTTTTCCCACATAAATTTGGTGTTGCGATACATAACTCTTGTCCATGCATAAAACGGCATTATACGTTTTAAACAACCTCTTTCAAATTGATTGAAGTTATTATAATTGCCGAACACATCTTCAATAGATGAAACTATTGTTCTTTCCAATTCAGGATTTTCTTTAACTTCCTTGACAAGTTCTCTTATTGCTACCATCTTACGACAAGTTTTAGTAAGTTTATCTTTTGATAATCTATTTAATTGTTTGACATATTCAATTTTACGGAATTGTCTTTCCATCTTGTTATTTAGTTCGAAAATGGAGTCAGACATTTTCAAGGTTAATTTATTTAGCTTGTTTAATGAATTGATACCACCTGCAATTTTTGAAGCTGTTGTATCATGTAAACCTTGCTTAATAACACCTTTATCATTTTTAAAAACATATTCTTTTTTTAAAGCATTAACATCTATATCATAACCATTCAATAAGTCATAAAATGTATCTAAAGATTTGATACCAATTTTGCTTCTTGTTCTTCTATTGGCTAACTCTTGTTCAAAGAAGGTATTTTCCATAACGGCACTTGGAATATCTTCATCTTTGATATAACGCATATCCCAAAGTGCTTTAAGAAATTCTGAATCATTACCTGCTAAATAAGACATTTTTGCGTTGGTTTTAAAGTTATTAATCATAAATTTTGAAGTAGCCAAGACTCCAGTTTTCCAACGATTTAAGGTTGCATCTTCCATAGCACCTGCAAGCTTTGCATAGTATCTTAGGTCAGTAATAGAACCATTAAGATATCTCGCACTATATTGTGCAGGAGTCTCTCCACGACCATCTAACAGTTTCATTACAGCTTCTCTTGGAAGCATATAATCGTCGACTCTATCTTGCTTTAATAGTTTATCCCATTCTTGATATGTTTTATTATCAGGAAACAATTTTTTGCACTTCTCACCGCCTTCTCTAAGAGCATTATAAAACTCTATGCCACTTCTAGCGTGCGCACATTTCCATAATAAATTTTCATTAACTGCAATATAACCATCTGTAATCTTTCCATTATCAGGTATCGGTTTAGCAAATTCATCCCTCATAATATTGACAGAGTTTTCAATATTACGTATATGAATACTTCTTGCAATATTTCGTTTGGTTTTAGAACCAATGCTTTCTTTTTGCTTAGCACCATTTTCTAACTTCTTATGAGACCAACCCTCTTGCTCGACTTTTCCAGACTCGTCAGGTGCAAACAAATCGAAAGTTGTGCTTTTGTTTTCGCTGCCTTCGGGCAAATAGAAAGCATCATCATTTAATGCCCCACGTTTTTTGAGAGCATTTTTAGCTTGTTCTTCACTTATATAATTTCTTTTAACTAAAATTGATTGGTTTGTATCGCTAATGGTCTTGTTAAAATCACGAACATTCTTGCAACGCTCTAATTTTTTTATAAATTCTTTTGTTGGAGTTAACTTTACTTGTTCTCCTGATTGTACAGGCTTAGGTAATCCATTTTCATCCAATCCGGAGTTTCCCCTTCGTCCATCAATGTTTTCAGAGACTCTATTTCTGGATATTCCATCGCTTTCTCCATACTCCATAAAATTCCTTCTGCTTTTAGAAGTTCTTGGATATTTTGATTTACTTGTCCGTAACTTCGGTCGAAATTGTTCAACTGTTTGTCCGAATAATTTTTTGTCGTAGTTTCCATCTGCAAAACTCCTTGCATCACGCTCTAAATAAGCACTTCTATATCTAGTACGTGCTTTAAGATAATCTTGATATATTTTTGCTTCATCATATGCAACATTATTTACAAAATCCTCTTTTGTAATTATACCATCTTTAAGTTTGTTCGCAAATGGTTCAACTTTGCGCACAATATTCATTCTTTCGTTTGAGTCAACATAAAATGAAAGCTCTTTCGTCCTGCGCTTACAACTTTCGGTTAGTTTTCTTGCTCTACTTCCAAACCAAGATTTATTTTTAATTTGAGCTTGTATTGCATGACGAATTTCATGAATTAAGGTTTTCCCCATATTTTTAGCGCTTGTGTATAGTGTAATACTGTTGGTATTATGATTGTAAAGCCCTTGAGAAGAACTTTCTGCATCAATAACACGTACATCTATGTCGCCAAAATACTTCCCAATCCATCTAGGCAAGTACTCACCTCGAACTAAATCTTTTACTTTTCCAGTGAAAACTTGTCCAGTATAAACTCTAGTTTGTTGTGAAGAGTTTTCTGAAAAGCTTTGGAAATTATTTTTGTCAAAAATAATTTCCCCTAGAGTCTTGGCATCTCTCTCAGCATCGCTATTCAATGCCTTAACTCTAGTTCTTAATTTTTGTTTCCAAGACATTTGAGCCTTTTCGTTCTCAACTCTATCGTTCCAACGTTTCATAGCGAAACTTTTGTTCACAAAAGGCTTATTAACAGAAGGTAATTGCTTACCTTTCCTGGCTTGTTCAATTTCCTTCCTTAAATCGGCATCAGATGTTGGCTTAAATTCATCAAGATTACTTTCATATAAATCATCAGAAGCTAAACTCCTTGGCTTGCCTTGTGCTTTCTGTTCATACCAATTACCGGCATCACTACCTTCTGCACTTCCACTAGGCAATTTCTTTTTCTTGCTGTATGCAATCCATGGCTTACCACCTTTTTCAATATGAACTCTGCCGCCATATGCACTGCGCTTAATTTGAGGTGCATTTTCATCAGGAATAAACTCTGTTACAGCATGTCCTGTATTCTTGCTTGCATTAGCAAGAGCTTCTTCCCTTGTAATAGGTTTTGTTCTTTTTTTGAAAAAGTTATTTTCTGAAACATTATCATCAGGTAGCTTAATCTTAAACCTTTCAGCATCATCAGAAACATGGCTGGCATCGTTTTTAAGATGGGTTACATCCTGTTTAGGATTAACTACATCTGTTTTTGATTTTACATGGCTTAAATCGTCTTCTGCATGCTCTAAAGCTTTTTCTTTTTTTAGAAGATTATCAAATAATTCTTTAGCTTCCTTTTGGTCTTTTGTAAGTGTACCTTTCTCAGAAACTTTTTTTGATTTGCCACCGTCTAAAAGACTTTCTAAATCATTACCTGTAACAGCAGACTTAAATACAGCATTACCTTCTTCTTTTGTAAGTTTATTAGCTTTTTTTATTTCTGTTATATCTTTATTGCTAAATTGGTTTTCAACTTGCATACCTGTTTTTGAAATAGCATCATCAAGTTTCATATATTTAGAAACTTTTTTACTTGGGCTTGACTTTATGCCAAACATATTATTTGCTGATGCATGAATATTAGCAAGCTTCTCAGAAATCGGTGCATCGGAGTCCAAAAAATTATTGTATATTTTGCCCACAGTATTGTTATGCAAATTGCCAACACCTTTTACAGTTCCTTTTACGGTTGGCGTTGCAGTATGAACAACACCACCAATTGTTGCGCCTGCAAGTGCATTAGCAGCTCGTTCTTCTAGCGAGTTTCCTTCTATTGCACCAAGCATAGCACCAGTTGTAGTTGTATCTAGCAATCCTTTCGCAAAGTTTTGTACCTTGCCTGTATTTGTATTTGCAAACGCTTTTTGTTTTTGCGAAATTGTGTCTTTTGCTAATGCTTTATACCCAGCTTCATTAATAAACTTTTGAGTTTCTGGCATACCACTAAGAGCATTCTTTTCTGCCTTTATTGCTTTTGCGATATTTTTAGCATTAGATACTTTACTTAATGCTTTAGGTACTAAACCAAGTTCACCACCCATTCCTGCGAATTCACCTAACATAGATAGTGTGGGATTATTGTTTTTAGGTTCTTGGTAAAGTTTTTGATAAATGGGGTTGCCATTCAAATAATCAGAAATATTCTTTGTATAATTCCATTTTTTGTGAGAATTAGGGACTCCTATATAAGAGTCTTGCAAAGTTGCAACAAGGTTTTGTATATTTTGTGGTAACTCTACTGCACCTTTTACAGCACCGCCTAGCATGGACACGAATTTTTCCCCACCTTTTTGGGGGTTCATAAATGTATCTCCAAACATTTCCTTTGTCGGTTCAACAACAAAGCTATTTCCCATTTCTTTAGCGAAACCTATTGGGTCAGTAACAATTTGTTGTCCTAATGCAGTAGCACCACTTTTGACGTCATTTACAATGTTATTTAGTCCGTTTATAACACTATTGTCAATACCACCTTGAACAACCCCGTTATTTGCATAAATAGGTTGTGGGGTAGGTTCTATATTAACAGGAGACTGTGCAACCGTAGGAAAAGACTTTGGTTGAGAAGTTACTCTCGGTAGTGATACAACATTTGGTTGCACAGCTCCGTTATTTACAGTTGGGTATTCTTCGGCTGTTCGCCAATCGAATGTACTATTATTGTTTTTTTGTACAGGAAGATGCGGGGCACTGGCAACACTTGATTGCTCAACACCCCTATCATATGCATTGTATTCTTCTGCCGTTCTCCAGTCAAATGCCATTAGTGAACTCTCTTACATCCTTGTTTTAATGCTTCTTTTACATCATAACTATCTACTACAATGATTTTATTGTTAGGCGCACGCATTTTTACTTTTGTTCCATTAGTGATAGCTTCATCAAGTTCTTTTTGTCTTTTAGCTTTTTGTTCAGCATTCCATTTTGCAACGTCTAAATCGTAATTTTTCTGCCCCAGGTCTTCTGCGTTTCTATTATGATTAATAGTTTCTGTAAGTCTGCCGGTATTTGTATTTGCATTTTGCCGCTGAATATCTTCTGTTACAAGATTATGCCTGCCTGTTTCGTTAACCTTCTTTGTATCATTGCTTTCTTGAGCATTTGATATAAATGCATTATCGTCCATTAAGCCGTTATTTACCATCTGCCTTATAACTTCGTTGTATGTATCTTCATATACTTCCGGAGTAATTAGATTATTGTCTGCCTGTTTGCGCAGATTTTCTAAATATTTTGTATAAACTTGTGCAGAAACCTTGCGCCTGTTATTGTCAGACATTGTATCTCTATATTTAGCGAGTGCATCAGCAGCATAATCATCTTTCGTGTAACGGGATAACGCGCTTGGAGCTTTTCCCGGATTGAGCTCTTTGTCATAGTAATTAGAGGTAGCTTTTGCAGTACCGTATGAATATGCATTATTTAAAGAGTCTGCCCAATCTCCGCCTGTAGCTTTGGTTGCAAGAGCAGCAATACCTGCTTGCGTCCAAGGATTTGACATTACTCTTGCTCCCGTACCAGCGAGTTCCCCAACTCTATTCATAAGAGTCTTTTTAAGTTCATTAGCACCGCCGGTAATTGTTCCGTTTTCTGTTTGTGACGGAATTACTTCATTATTAGCTAGACCTCTATATAAATCACCTTCCAGGAAACCATGTTGTGAATTGTCCTGATAACCTTTGCTAAAATCCCTAATACCATTGCTAACAGAATTGCCAAGTGATTTAAATAAACTCATGATTGATTGTTTTTGTGCTTCATTATTATCTAATTCTTGGCTTGCGCTACCATCAAAAGGTAAAGCAGGAGCGGCTGCACCGGTTGCCCCATTATAATATTTGTCTTGTTGTTTATGAAGTTGTTCTGCATAAGAATTAGCCTCATCAACTGAATTAAATTTCCCAAGATATTTTCCGGTCTGATAATAATTATCAATGGCCTCATCATTGGACATAATTCTTCCACTATCCGAAACAGTAGGGATAAGTATTTCATTTTGCCCGTCATTAAAAGACATACTCCTAACAGTTGATGTTGTTCCGTCTGAATTTTTAACTAGTGGTCTATCATATAAATTAATATTACCCTTCCCAAACTGGTCTATATCTGCCTGAGAATTTTTACCAGTATTATACTGAGCTAAAATATCCTGTGTTATTTGTTCATTAGATGGTGCTTGTTGCATTTGTGACTGCATATTAGCAAGATTTTCCTGCCTTTGCTGTTCAAGCCCTTGTTTTGTAGCGTCAATTTCGTTTTCTGCAAGCTGTTGAGATTTGAATGCTTCTTCTTGAGATTTCAACATTGCTTTCTGGTCAGCTTTTTCCTTAGCGCCTTTTAACATTTGAGCAATTTGTATTGCGCCAGCGGCTACCCATCCTACTCCAGGTATAAACGATAAACCTGTTTTAGCCAAATCTAAAGCACCATCTACATTATTACCGTTAGCAAAATTATTAACCGCACTGACTCCCCCGGTTATTGCATTTACCGCCGGTACAGCTTTACCAACAGCTTGTCCAACACCTTGCATTGCTCCGCCGACTTTAGAAAATGCCCCTGCTGCTTTTGAAGCTCCGTTTATTTGCGCATTTGCGGCGTTACTTATCGCACTTCCGCCCAAACCTTTAGCAGCAATATTAGAATTTATAGCATTACCTACAGCGCTATTTGCAGTATCAGCACCAGAGCTTATAGCACTATTCGTTTGATAGGGCTTAATACCCTTTATGCCGTCATAAAAATTTATTCCGGAAATAATATTATCAGAAATAGGACTATCAATACGTTCATTCTTTGCTGAATAATATTTATCCATTAGTTTAGTATTTCTTAATCGTTGAAATATTTCATCTTTTCTTTGTTGTAATGTCATTTTAACTACCTATGTTGAGGAATTTGAAGTTGTTGTACTATTTTTGCCGACAGCAGCTTGCAGCGCTGTTGAAATATCATTATTTGCGCCGGTGTAACCTGTTGTATACAAGTTCATAAGATTGTTAATCATATTCCACGTATCATTTTGCGAGCTTGCCAACAACTGATTTGCATAATCAGCAGACTGATTAGAAAGATTGTTGTACATATTTGTTGCTTGTGAACTTCTAACCATATTGTTACTTGCTAACGGGTTGATAATATTATTCTGCAAATTAGATTGCTGGGTTTTATTAAACGAAGCAAGCTTAGCCTGATTTGTAGTACTGTTTAAACTAGGATTTAAATAATCATTTAACAAACCAGAGATATTCTGATTAACAAAATTGTATGCCGTTTCTCCGGCAGAACCTTTTACAAAATTGTTTGTAGTGTTGCCATTCTTATCAGTAGTTGTATGATAGTATGGATTACTTGTATTTGTATCAATAAAAGTAGGTGTACTACTTGAAGTACTAGAAGTATTGGACTTGCTTTTACCCATTACTTTTTCTCCTGTATATGTAAATATCTTTTTCTAGTTTTTCAAAGCCTGATTTTAATAAGCAGATAATAGCTGTCTTTTGTTTACACTCGGCATAAATATTGCAACTATACCAGGTCAGGCTTTTTTTGAAGCACTCCAGGTTTATTAAATGATGTTTCCTTCCGGCAAACGCAGTAACATATAGCCTGCCATCTTGTTTATAGAAGTATATGCAGCCTATCAACTCACCTTTATTCCAATCTATAAAAGAGAAGAAATGTGTCGTCTTAAGAACTGTGTCATACTCATCGACATCAAGTTTGTCGTGATACTTCTCAAACATCTCTTTGCATTCTGTATAGTTAAATAAAGGATGCTCCGGAGTTCTAACAACAATCATATTTGCTTAACCTTAACCTTGCTCATTTCGAGAGTTTTGATATAAAAACCTTGTCCTGCATCTTGCGTATAGATTGTAATTTCTAATGCTTTAAAGGTCGCAGAAGGCATCTTTAATATCTGCATTAATGCGTTAGGTATATAAATATATTCACTATCCCAGGTTTGGTCAGTATCGTAATAAAGCACATTCTTAATAGTCTTTGTTTTAATGTGTTTTATTTTAGGCTGCTTAAGCAAATCATAGTTTTTGACATATTTAACATAAAAATCATTAATATAACTGCCGTCAACAGTTATTCTCGGCGGAAACTTTGTAATCTTAAGTGTATTATCAGAACCTAAATTAAACAATGTGCATTTAAAATAACACTCTATGAATTCGCCGTCAAAATCATCCCCTGTATATTCTTGATAGAGTTTATTGCCTGCAGAATAAAGAGTACTATCAAATATCCCTATTGTATTGATGTGCTGGCATTTTCTCTTAACCCACTCACCTCTTATGTAATCAAAAATCATCACATAGGAATATTTTTTATCGTCAGATATAGGGATTAAGAACCAGACTTCATTTCTGTCTGACGTAACAACGGATAAAGCTCTAATAGAGTCGATATCTGCCGGTTGTATCTTCATCAGCTCATCTTGAATATCTAAGGCAATATTTTCTCCAAGAGTCTTATCCCCATTGACTATTTGCTGGAACGAAAACACACCTTTTTTAGTATCATCATAGAAATATAAATCAGTACCGTGAAACACCAAAGAGTTATACGAAGCACAACCACCTGGCGACTCCTCCTCCTGTTTAAATAATGTAGTTTCATCTAGTTTAATTAACACTGAACTGTCTTTGTGAAATACTGCCAGACTGCCTAAATATGGATAGATAGCTGTAATATTTTTAACAAATTCAATATAACCAGAACTTGTTTTAATTTCAGTATCAACATAGTTGAATATTCGACAATCCCCTTTTTGCGAATACCAAAGAATTTTGTCATTAAATATCCACAATCTGCCATCAAAAACTACTAATCCAAGACCTTTAACAGTTCTATCTTCCACATCAACAAGCTTAATATTTTCTGGTGACTCAATAATAAGCGCTTCACTAGTTTCAGTATTACTGTAAATGTATTTTACTTCTTCCCCGTTAGAGAAGATAAACATATCCAGCCACCCCTGTGCAAAGTCTACACCCGAAGCCTTTCCAGTGACTGTTAAGCCGTTTAAAATTTCTTTTAAGCTATTTGCCTTAATGTTGAATGAATAGAGCTTTCCTTGCGTTTCTGACTCAGTATATAGAAACAAATATTTATTACCCAATTGAGTTGACTCAAAAAAGCCAATAATCTTTTCATCAGCAGGTAATATTTTGCAAACAGATGTATTTCCTGATGTAGTTCTAATCCCAACACCTGAATTCAACTCTGTGAAAAACAGTTCTACGTTCTGGCAATCAGAACAAGTAATTTTATCAGAAGAGAAAACAGAGTCTTTTCTTCTGATGCCACCAAAATTACAGTTAATAATGCTTGTTATATTGCTCATTTATTTCCTATAAGGTTTAATATAGTTATTGAATGCATAATCATTGAGCTCATTTTCATTGAGTTTAGGATACTTAAAATGAATTTTGTAACCTTCAATGTTGTTTTTGATATCAAATATTGTATCTTTTATACCTTCGTGTTGTAGTAAATCTTTAGCTTCCTTAGCAATTCCATATATCGTAGTTCTAGGTAAACCAATATCATTTATTGCCTGTGCAGTACCTGTTATATGACGGAATTTATTCATTTCGTTTGGAGTCATATTCACAGTATCTGCTCTATTATATTCTTCTATACCCGGTAATAAAGAAGTATAGTAATAATTAAAAGGTTTGCTAAAAGTTTCTAAAACCTTATTGAATATTTCATCTTTTAAATTGTTATTTTCATACATTTATGATATTAAACCTATGTAGAACAAATTTTGGAGTGTATCATGCATGCTGTGGTATATTAAAATGTCAGTAAAACTAGTGTTCATTGTTATTATTGGCTGGACTTTGTTTTTTATGTTTAGAGATTTCTTTATTGTATTTACTGACTTATACCTTAGAACATATTTCCATAGAGCTATTCCAGCTAAAGTATTTTTCACGAAGAATTACATCGAAAGACATCCGGAAATAGAAGGAACTTGTATTGATTATAAAGATGTTATCAAAATTTTTATGGAAGATTGATTTGTATAATATTTACCAAATAATTCTTCTGTTTCTAACTTTATCCCTGCAATACTTGAATAATACAGCAAGAGAGTCTTCATATTGTTTCATATAGCCGGAATGGTTTTCATCAGACTCATCCGCAATTGCGTAAATCATTGCCAGCGAGATTAGGCAATTGCAAAAAGGTTTTTCATACTTTTCAGGAATGTTTACTTTATCGTCTTCTTCTGTTAGTTCATAAATTTGTTCGTCGTCTGCAGTTAATGCACAAGGCATAAGCAAATAATCAACTGTGATTAAATAAGTATCGTCAGGGACCGGATAAAGATATAAGTTTTCACCTTTGATATAAAAAGCCTCCGGCTCACCTTCTTTAGTATCCAATTCATCTTCATCATCAACATAGGTTAAGCTTTTGCCATTGTACTTAATTCCAAATTTTTCCTTACCATTAACAACCTTCTTAGTGATAATACCATTAGGCAAAGAGTAAGAGGTCTTATTCTGTTTTGTTCTTATTAATTGAGTATAGTAACGGAAAGACCATGGCTGATAGTTCCAAAGGAAAGATAAAGCTTTGTTGATTGATATTTTTAAAGCGCTTTCAAGGTCGTCTATAGACTCAGCATCACTATCATACATAGACCAGGGCTGACCTGCACAAGTGTTGTATAAATCAATGAATGTAAGAGTCATTATTCACCTCTTAACTCTCTAATTCTACGGATTAACTCTGCTTTTTTCTTGTTGTGCGGGTCAGTTACCCCCAGCTTACCCGCAAGAGTTTCAAGTACATCTTTTTCTAATTTTTCTAAATCACTTGCATCGAATTTTCTAAAGATTGGATTAACACGTTTTTTGTTTTTGTTAGCTTTTTTAGCTTCCTTTTCTGCAATTGCTTTATCATCCCTAGCAATCTTTTCTGCTTTAGCTTCAAGAACTTGTTTAACTTCTTCTTGTGAGATTGTGATAGTAGGTTCAGGTTCATTTAAACCTGCATCCAGAACTTCATAATTACCTCTGTCAGAAGCTTTTATTCTAATGGCCTCATCGTCTGGAAGCGTAAAAATATTGCCTGTTGGTTTGAATAACAGTTTTATCATATATAAACTCCTTTCGAGATATATTGAAATATTCAAAATGCATGTGATAATATAAATAAAGGGTGTCTTATGAATATTGATGTTGTTTTACATAAAGAAGAAAATGGTTACTGGGCAGAAGTGCCTGCCTTAAAAGGGTGTTTTACGCAAGGTGACACTGTAGAAGAAGTTACAGAAAACATAAAAGAAGCTATCAAGGCTTGGTTTTCTGTTGAAACACCTAGTGATGGGGAAGTAATTTCAGTTATATTATGAAAAATATTTCCGGTAAAAAACTTTGTAAAATATTGGAAGAAAACGGTTGGAGTTTAGTAAGAATATCTGGTTCTCACCATATATTTATTAAAGATGGGGAAGACGCTAGAATAGTAGTGCCTGTGCATGGAAATAAAGAAATTAAAACGGGCTTATTAAAAGCCATCTTAAAAACAGCTGGTTTGTTATCTTTATTTTTTGTGTTAACTAACCTTCCATAACAAGTTTTGCGTGTTTATAAATAAGTTCTATTTGCTTATTGTTGGCTTCATTTAGTAGTTCACAAAGAGCTTCTTTATAATCATCTTTTGGAGCAGGTGTATCATATAAGTAGAAGATATCGGCAACATCTAGATTAAATGCTTTGGCATAATTCTCAATTAGCTTGGGTTTAGGGAAGTTGATACCACATTCTATACTGCTTTGAGTTTTTGTCGCAATTCCAACTATTTCCGCCAGTTCAGCTTGTTTTAAACCGGCACTTATACGCAACTCTCTAATTCGTTTCCCAAATCTTTTTCTTAATTCCATAATCTTACCTTATCAATATTATGTCTTATGAAATTAGTATCGAACACATTTGCATGTTATATATTGCAAAAAGTACTATTGTAATGTAAAATACATGGGCTAGGTGGTTAATTGTTAAAAAATTAAAGAGCATGTAACATGGTTGAATTAAAAGGAAGGTGAAATGAAAAAGATTATTATCACATTAATATTGTGTACACTAGTATTAGATGTTTTTGCTGATGTAAAAGAAGCCTCTGTTTCCCAAAATGTATTTGCCCCACAATGGTCTGATGTATGTACTTATTCTGCATATTGGACGATTGATACATCTAAAGATTATAAAAAAACTGATAAAAAATATTGGAAAGAAAGACGTATTCAGTTTAATAAAGAAATCTTAGCCTGTGAACAAGCAAACACTAATTTAGAAGATTGTTACAATACAATACTTGTAATTGAAGCAGAACGTACGGCGAAGTGGGAAGCGACATACAAAGATGAGAGAAAAGCACGTCTAGTTAAAGGTGGTATAGCGACAGGCGCTGTTACATTACTGGGTATTTTTACTTGCTTGGCAAGTTGGTGGTAGGTATGTTTAATTTCTTTAAAAAGAATAATAGCCTTATAGGCTTGTCGAAACTAAAAAAAGAACAATTAGAACAACCTCGAGTTCAAAGTAATCAATCCACTTTGAACGAGTCTGATATTAAAAGAATAGAAACTACTAACTATAGCTTCGGTTATGCTGATGGATTTGAAGATGGAAGAGTTCAAGGACGCAAAGAAGGTTATAGTTATGCAAAAGAAAAATTTGTAGAACAATATGAAGCAATAATACAGAAAATTAAACAAAATAATAAAGAGAAAATTAACCAATCTTTTGAACAAGGGCGTAAACAACGAACTTTTGACAATATCAATAATTGTGAAGAAGCATACAATAATGGCTACGAAAAAGGTTTTAACAATGGTATTAATATTGATATAGAAGATGCTTATAAACAAGGATATGAAGCTGGACTTAAAGCTAATAATTATGACCCATTAGATGAAGATTGTTATGAACCTGAAATCTGGGATGAAGAAAATGTTACATATAATGAATAAAATTAAGCCCTTACCTTTGTTTTTACCACTATTATTACTATTAACGGGATGTGGTAGTGACGGTAGCTTGGATGAATACGAAGATGAGGTTTTTGAAAACAGTAAAGCCTTAGAACGTATTTTTGATGATTTTTCTGTTTCTAATCCATCAGAACTTGAAGATAAAATTAACGAGTTAAAGGAAGAAAAAGAAAACCTAGAAACTGAAAATCAAGAATTAAAAGCAAAACTTGATAATATTCAATCAACAGCAATAATGCGAAATGGTCATTATGGAGATGTATTAGATGATATTAGTTCTGAAGCTGAATACTAATGAATAATAAGAGGGGGATTATTCCCCTCTTATTATTCAACGGGTCTAAGCCCAGCCCTTTTAGCAACAGCGTAAATAGTACCTGCAAATGTTGAAGCAAATGCAAGGTCAACAGAACCATCTCTGTTTTCAAATCTTGAAATATCTTCAAGAATGATTGCGTTTACTTTATCTTTTGTAGGCGTAATAGTCAAATCTCCAAGCATAGCATTTGGATAATTATCACCTGCTTTAATTGTTACAGCGCCTGCTGTCGTACATTCAACGACAATAACTAAAGAGTTATTCTTGTTAGCAAGTGCGTTTTCAATCTTAATGCCATTAGCAGGAGTAACCGTTTGTTTTGCAAAAGCAATAATTTCAACTGACTCTGTAGCTTCTTGAACAGGAAGCTGAACCTTTATAACATCTTGTGCCATTATTATTCTCCTATAAATTTCTTAAAATAGGGATTAATTATATGCCAATCCCTGAAAGCTTATATAAACAAACCAATTAAGCAGCTTTTAATGTCAATGGTGCTTTAATCTTAACAGTGCCGAAGTAATCTGCCCTAGGCGCACCAACACCATACAAACCATATCCCTTATATCTAGTGTTAAAGTTCTTTTCAGGTATGTAGTGCTGCATATTTAAGTCAGAAGATACGCCGCCTGCCAAAGTTTTACCTTTAATACCGAACAGCGGATACATTGAACCATCTTCATTTTGAGCAATGTTATTAGATACATGAATATCCCAGCCGCAAAGCTGTCCAATGAAGCCTTTAGCCATCTTCTTATGACCAGACTCAACATATTTCAAATCTTCTAGCTTGCCAAGATAGAATTGATACTCTGGCGGAACGATAACAACCATTTGCCCGTCAACCCAGGAAGTATGACCTTTTCCATCACCTCTCTGAAATTTAGCTTGCATATAAGCCAGGATGTCCTTTGCAGTGTTAGCATCTAATGCAATTGCATCACCATCATCATCTAAGTAATGACCTGCTCTTGTGTATAAACTTGCATAAGCCTGGTCAATAGCAGAAGCGAATTGTTTAATACCATCTTCCGAATATCTTTTAGCCAAATCCACTTTTTGCTTCATATCAGGTGCATTTTCAATTTGCTGTTCATCAAGCTTTTTAACTTCAAAGTGGAATGCTTTACCTCTGTCGATACGAACTTTGGTGCTAGAAGAAGTTACGACTTCTGCATCAGGAAGGTCACCGCCTGTATAATCAAATAATCTCTGTAATACAGGCATTTCAATATCAACTTCATCACCTTTTTTAACACCGTTTTTGAATTCAGTATGTGCCAGCTGACCTATGATTAAATCATCATAGATATACTTGTTAAATGACTTATTAAAAGTACCAATTATTAATTGTTCTATTGCCATTTTCTACTCTCCTATATATATTTGTCTAACAGTTTATCTAGTTGGACGTTGCTCAATTTGTTTAAATCGACTCTATCCATTTGCTGCCTAGATGCAGGAGCAGAGTTTAAACCTGAAATAGAAGCTAATTTATCAGTTGCCAGTTTGTTTGCTTCATTAGAAGCTGAGTTCTTCTTAAACTCTTCCTCAAACGCACTTTTCAGCTCTACAATTGTATTCATCAATACCTGAGCATCTTCAAAAGTGAAGTTGTCACCAAATCTGTGCAAAGTATTAACGAACATATTTTTAAACGGCTCATAGTTGAATAACTCATTGTGAGCATCAACAGACTTAGAGATAACATCTTCGATGTTTGTGAGCCTTGTTGTTTCGGCCATAGTCTGCCTGTCTTGCTCAAACTTGGTTCTCATTCTATCAGCTTGTACTGCAATACGTTTGTTTACATCCGGTGCGAATTCTACTTCAATTTCCCGCATTAACTTTTCTGATGGATTGTTAGCATATCTGTACAAAAGATTTTGTACATTTTCTCTAGCCTCATCATCTAAGTATTGCAAGTACTTCAAATATTCATTTGCTTCGTATTGTGCAACCTCGTATGTTTGCTGCATATCCAAAGCTGAATTAAAACCTGCTTGTTTAGCATTGTCTTCTTTCTGTTTATCCAATGCCTCCAGACGTTCTTTGTACTTCAAAAGCTCTGCTCGTTCTTTTTCCCAAGAACTTTTCTGGTTAATGAGAGGTTCTAATCCGGTATACGACTTAATGAGGTTTTTGATATTAATTGAACCATCTTCGTTTTTGAATTTTTCAGGGCATTCAATGATGTTATCCTGTTCATTTTTCCCGGGTTCAGTCACTACCTCTTCTTGCTCAGCCTCTGTCGGCTCCGAGGCAGGCTCATCTAGTGCTTTTTCAATCTGTTCATCTAGACCTAATCCATCACTAGCAGAGTTCTCTGCATTATCCGTAACTGTCGTATTTTCTAATTCTGTATCCATAATTACTCCTTATTAGCTTGCTTACATAGAGCAAGGTACTCTCTTTCCCATCTATCGCGCTCGTTTATGAGCAATAACATACCCCTGAGCATTTCAGCACTTAATTGTGAGTTGGCCTTCTCAACGATAAAATCTAATTCAAGCGCTCTAAGCTTAGTACAATCTTCACCGGTAACTAAATCATATTTAGCTCTTAAAATATCTTCTTTAGACATTCATCAAGCTCCTTCCTTGAGCGCATTTATAGGCTGTTCAACCGGTTCATTATCCGGCAATTTATGACCTTGTTTAGCCATCTCAACTCTTTTTTGCATCTCTTGTATAACAGGTGCTAAGGTTGGATTGTTTAAAAGTGCCTGTTGAACTTCAGGAGAAAGGAATTGCTGAATATTCAAGAACCTTTCAGGGTTTTCAACACCTTTCTGTTCCATATACCAAGTAAAGAATTCCTCAATATTAACTTGTAGACCCGTTTTAACAAACATTTGAACAGCTTGTGCCACCATATCAACATAATTAAATCTTTCATTAGTGGCGCTTCTATCAGCATAAGTATATCTGTAATCAGCCTGTCTGACTTCATCATTGATTACTACGTTTTCAGGCTTGTTTTCATTGTTTACAAAGACTGTTTCATCACCAAAAGTGAAATTAGCTTTTAATTTAGCAATCTTTTTAACGTCTGATAGAATCAGGTTTTGATTAATTACATCTAAAAGCATTTTAAGACGTGTTAATTGACCTTCTACCTTTGTAGAAATCTCTGTTGCAGTAGTTCTATCATTTTCAGATGCACCTGCCATATTAGGGAATACACCTGAAATTTCAGACATTAAATCGTCAATGTAGTCCATATCCTGACTAAACACATTAACAGCAAATTCAAGAGGTGTTACTTTTGATTCTGAATACAATTGAGGGTCGTATTCAATAATCTTGCCGGGATATAAATCAATATCATCTGTATCATCGCCAAAGAAACCTTTAGGTGCTAAAACAGGTGGGTTTTCTGTTAGTGATTGAAGGTTCATTGTCCTTCTAAGAATACCTTCTTGTGTTTCTGCAATGTCAAGAATTGAATATAGAGGAGAAATTCCTCTTTTTGTATCAGGGTCTTGGAAGTATGTGCCGTAAGAAAATGGATTTATAATGAATGGATTTTTCTCAAATCTTACTAAATACTTACCTGCAACCACTACGGCATACCAATTCTTCAAAACAGTACCATCAGGAAGCATTAAATCACCCCAATGTTCTAGCATTTCAACAGTAGTACCATTTCTGGTTTCTTGTTTTAGTGATGTTGGATTTTGAGTTGATAATTTGCCATCATCAGCACCTGTTTTAATCATCTCTCTGAGGTCGTTAGCAACCTCTTTACTGACTTCAAAATACTTGTTATTAATAATGTCTTCCGGAGTTCTCCATGTCCTGTTAATCTTAGGACAAGTTTCCCAATTCATATCTAATTGAGTAGTATCAAACACAAAGTTAGCAGGGTCAACACAGTAGATAAAAGGATTATCATACGTCATTCTTTCATCAATATAGAATTTCTCACCTTTAGCTACAGCGGTAGTTATTTTAAGCAACTTAGAAGGCTCTTTAATGCCATAAAAAAAGCTAATAGGTCTTCTATATTCTTCTGCAAGTTTGCGCCATGTACAGAAGCTTATAAGTTCGCCATAAATCAATGACTTGTCAATAACTTTGTCGCAAGTTTTACTGTATTCCATCTTTTCGCAGATATCAACAAGCATTGTTTTCTGTTTGTTTGAATTGTTATCACTTTCTAGGTTTTCACCCGAAACATCAAACATAGAATTCATATTGGCATAGATGTTTTTCCAGATAAAAGCCTTCAAAATTTGATGAAACATAAAAGCCTTACCCATCTTGAGTGTGCATTTCCAAGACTTAGTAGAACTAGCTTCTGGTTTTATCACTTTTTTAAAGTAGATTTCATCAATAAGCCTTTGAGCCTTCTCTAATTGAGATGCTCTAGCGTTATCATAAGTCTTAAACTCCTCTGAAATTTTCTTAGCAAGAGTGAGTTTATCTTCATCTGAAAGCTTTTTAACTTTTTGTGTTTTTTCTACAATGTATTCCACTAAATCTTATCCTTATCAAAGCCTTCAATAATCATTACTTCCGGTTCTTTTTCACACAAATTACCTTTGTCATCATAACCATAGGCAACTCTTAAACCTTTTTGAATTTTCGTAAGGCCAGACATAAGCATATCAACGTTATAAGCGGTAGCTCTTGCCTGCCCCTTGGCGACATTACCCGCCATAAGCTCTTGACTATACTGCCCGAGAATGAATTGGATAATATCTGCCCCTTTGTTGTATAAATCTATGCAGAGTGAATTAACATAAAGTTTATCTTTTTCAGCTATTTTAGTAGCATCATCAATTGCCCGCTCTTGAATAGCTCTCCTTTTAGCAGTGACGCCTTCGGCAGACATCTTTTTAACAATTGTATTCTTTGTAACATCAACATCAGGCAGAGCATCTAGAATATAATCTAAATCCTCGTTTCTTAACCACATCATACGGATTTTATCCCAATCCCTGGCAAGTGGTTTATGCTTTTTATTAGTATCAGCTTTTTTAACCATAAATAAAAAAATGGCAGAGATTGTAAGTACTACAGTCGAGAGAAAGGTGAAACATCCTATTTGTGATTAAAAACGAGCTAGTGCTACTCTGCCTGTGAAAATCTTTTAATTTCTTCCTTGTTGCCGTAGAAATCGCAAGCTATTTGCTTATAAGCGATTTCACCGGTCTTTTTATCAATAATTTGTTTATTTTCGCCATATACCCATCCGTAAGGTGTACCTTTATTGATTATTAAATCAGTGCTCTTGTATTCGATTTCTGATTTGTACATTTCTCTGAATTTGTCGGCTTGTCTTTTCTTGCAGTAGGTGACAAATTTCATATCATCAGATTTTCTATACTCCACGTAACAGGCAATGTCTTTGTTACAATGAGGACAAAAGCCAAATTCTACTTTCCTGTTATAAAAACCTTCATTGGGAAATAAAAACCAAATAACGTAAGGTCTGAATTTAGAATTACAATGCACTAACAAGATAACTTCCCTTCCTCATTTTCGGCAATTTCTTTCGTAACCTACTTAAATGTCCGAATACAAACTCATTTTTTATGATTTTCTAATAAACGTCAATTTGTTTTTAAGAACAGTTAAGATTTGAAGAATAAGCTTTAAAGTGAGCCTAAAATATGCTATAATGTAGTAGTAATAACTATTTAGGTTATGTGCGATTTACATAATATTTTACAGAATGCCTTCTTTCGAGAGAAGGTATTTTTTTGTGCGTTAGAAAATACCGGTGGTGTTAGGGGAGATGTTCTCCTTTACTTGTCGCTCGCTTTACCCCCTCTCCCCCTTGCTTTATCCTTGCCACCTTTGTCGCTCGCTCCTCGTGCGTTCTCTTGGCGCTTCTTTACTACTCACTTCGCTTGCCTGTCTTTAGTTGGTTTTGTTATACCACTAATTGTTTTGTAGGATAAGGCAGGCAGACTACGCTTCGTTAGAGCCTGTAGAATGCCCATTAAGCCATGTTAAATCAAAGTTAGGTACAAACTATCATGGAGCAGTGTGACCACGGCTAAATGGGCTTGTGCGTTGTGTGAGGAAAAGGTATGTTTGGAACTCCTATCCACTCTCCATTCCCCAATTCCATCTCTAACTCAATCCCCATGCACATTCCAACACAATTAACCCAAATAAGAACAAATAGAACATGAACTAGAAATATAAATATAAAACTAATCAATATATATCTAAACGATACATATAAGCATAGCCAAGGCTTCATCTAGGGGTGAAAGCCTTGGCTTATTTGTTATCTGGCGTATTTTATCAGCTACTTAGCCTATCAACACGAAGCAAGCAGGGGTTTTCAAATGATATTACATAATCGTGCATAGCACAGAAAGAGGTCAATTATGGCAAACACAGAAGAAAAACAAGAATTCAATTATTTTGATTTCTTCAAGTTTCAAGTACTAAAAACTTACTATGAGAACTTACTAGCAGGTAAGAAAACAGATGAATTAGAGGTAAAAATGAAATTCTTTGACAACCAAAAGAGTACATATTTCTATAAAGTAGGAGCTATGAAATTCGTAGAATGGAAAACTGAAATAGATGAATATGGAAGAGTGCAAACAATAGTCAAAATAAAAGACTTGAATATAGGAGCTAAAGCGAAATCAAAAGCCGGAAAAGAATACAATGTATTTAATAGCTTTGATATAGCAAAAGCAATCAAATCAGTAACAAAAGCTCTAGTGTAATACTAGGGCTTTTTGAGTAATAGACATAAATTGGAAAGGATTAAGAAATGACAAATAACATATTTAACGTGATTAGAAATCAAATTGTATATAATGAAACACAAAAGCTAAGAGGTAATGAAGCTAAAGACTCATTTAAGCTTAAAGGATATTACCCTGAAAAGATAATAACTTGGATTACGATGAAAGCTAAAGCGTTTAAGATAGCCAAAGTAACTGCCGATTATAATAATGGTGTTCGTGAATATACTATCAAATACAAAGACTTAAATACTGCTTCTGAATTCATAGCACCTGCCTATGAAAAGGAAGAATACAAAATAGCTAAGTACAATAAGAAACATGAATTTGACCATCTAAGCGTGGTTGAAAAAGCTTTAGCAACAAATGATAAATACAGAGCTGAATTAGAATGCCCTAACTTTGATTACAAAAGATTTGGTTTAGATAATGAATATCTTGAAAAGGCTGATAGTTGTACTTTTGAAATGTTCATTCAAAAGCTAGGATTTGATAATTACAATGACTTTGCTAAATACATTGAAACTCAATCTAAAGATGTATCTGAAATCATAGATGAGAAATACGAAGAATTCTTAGCTAATGAAGTTGAAAGCCAATCATATTTGGATGGCACAACTAAAGAAGGTTATATATACTAAATCTCTTCTTAATCCCAAAATTGCAGAGGTCTTCAAAGACTTCTGCTTTTTCTTTTGTAAACTTACCCCTTCGAAAATACCTCAAATACCTCTACAATTTTTTTAGGGGTTAAGCCTAAGCGATTACTTTTCACTTACACTCTTATCTTTTACGGCTCTTTTGTTTCTTGTTTAACCAAGTACGAACCTTAAAACGTAAGGTAAAAACCTAGTAAGGTTTATACCATAAATAATTTCATAAATCACAAAACAATAAGATATATTAAGTTAAAAATTGTAACAATTAAGAAAGGGAAATAATTATGAAAAACTGGATTAGCAGAATTGACTACATCAAGGAAATGAACAATAGGGAACGTGAGTCAAAGAAAAATGGAAGGAAATACAGAAAAAGAAAAAAATGGGAATAAAAAATCCTTATGACCACTTTATTAACAATTTACCGAGTGGTTTGCCAAAATTAGCAACAATAACTTTATAAAGGAGAAAGAAATGATTAAACAGGTTTTAGACATTCCAGTTACAGATTATCCGGTTACAAACAAATTCAAAGGCGGTTTATATGGCTACTTCAAAAATGACCGCAATAAAACACTACATACACTTGTTGTTAGCAGAATTGTTACAAAGACAGGTGCTAGTGCGACTTACTACAAAATCATTCCAATATTGCAAGATAAGAATGTTTACACAAAAGATAAAAAAGAATATAACAAAAAACAAATACTGGATATGATGATAATTTTTACAACTGCAACTAAGGATGACGTAGTGCAATTGTTCAAAGACAATTTACTAACTGATGATTAAGGGGATAAATAATTATGAAATTACCAATATTTACTACTGATGAAGAAGTAGAAGCATATATGGATATCTCAATCAGTTCCGGTGAAAGCTTATACAATAAGAACCCTTCAATGTATATATTACAACAATACTATGAATGGTTAATTAATAAGGCTGAAAAAGTAAAAGAATTGCTATGCGAATTCAATAAAAGAACTTTGGTTTTAAAAGACAAAGAATATCAAATTGAACCTGAAATAGCAAAGTGGTTAATACATAACACAGATGTAAAAGTAGCTTATAAATTTGGAGAATAATATGAATACATTAGAAGACATCTTAAAGAAATACAGGTTCTTACCAAAAAGTAAAAATGCGTTTCTTAAAAGAATAAACGATTATTAATGATTTTATTCTTAATTACAGCAGTTTGGTTTATTGGGAAAATCGGAGATTATTATTCTCTGATTTTTCTTTATATAGGTGCAATCGTAGCATATCTGAAAAGGAAAGAAAAATGAGAAAACTAATAATTGCTCTGATAATTACAAACATAATTCTGATTGTTCAAATTTCGATAGATAGAAATCAAGAAAATAAATCAGAACTAAATAACAAAATAGTAATTGAAGAATTAATTCCAATAGAAGAATTGGAAGAATAGGAGACAAAAATGAACAAGATTTTGTCAAAGTTATTACAGTTAGTACAACAATGCCGCAGTGCTTATGCACCGGCTAACACAAAGAAAGGATGGTCAACTATGACAACAGCACAACAAACAAACAACAGAAAATTTGACGTATTCAAATACGCTTATGGTCAAATGTACAGAGGTTTCTTAGAGTCGGGTAAAGCTGACAAGTTTGTTATCACAAATCTACACGTAAGAGAATGGAAAGGTATTCTAAGCTACTTCAAGAAAAAAGAATACATTATAGATTTCAAACTAGGTGAAACAGTTGAAACAGCTTGCGACTTAATGGTTGAAGGATTGGATGAAGAAAATATTCCATATCCTAAATATGCAGAAGGTGTTAGAAACAACCTTGCAAAAGAACTTGCTGAAAAAGAAGCACTAGAAGCAGAAGTAAAACCAAAAAGAAAAGCAAGAAAGTAGACAAGATGAATAGAATGACTTAAAGGGCTTCCGATAAAAAGGAAGCTCTTTATTTTAGAAAGGAATAAAATGAAACAAAAGAAGAAATATAATTGGGGAAAACAAAACAACTTATTTGAAACAAAGAAACAAGAAACAAAATCAAGTGTAATTCCGGTAACATTAAAAGAATGCAAGAACATAATCTACAATATTTTTGCAAAACCTAAATATGATAAATTAAGCATTACCAAGAAGGCTTATATTAAGCTTATGTGCTATATCAACTTAATTGGTGATTACGAAATATCAGGATTTGGAAGAATTCAAGATGGTATAATCACAGACTTTAAGATACTAAAACAAGAAGTTAAAAGCGCCTATGTAGAATGCAATGAAGATGCTGTAATGGATTTTGTCAGAAGCATTCCAACAGAACAGCTAAGTGAATGGGAATTAGACTGGCATTCACACGTAGATATGCCGACCAGTCCATCCGGTACAGACTGGGATAATTATGAAAGTATGAGTGCCTTACGCGGACATAAACAATTCCCTGCAATGATTGTAAATAAACAACAGCAATTCACTTTAATAAATTATATTTCAGCAAATAAACATGACTCGATTGATTTATATATCACAGATGAAGATATTGAAAAAGCGGAAATAGATGCAATATACAAAGAAGCAGAAGCAGATATTAAAGCAAATTGTACTAGACCAATTTTTATAAAAGATACAAAAGCAAATGCAGTTACGTATCCAACGGATTATTACAGCGGTTATTACGGTTATGGCAATAATGCAGCAGATGACCTTGATGAATGTCATTGTAAAAGCTGCGGAATACCTCTTATTAATTCACACGAGTTGACTACTGGCTTTTGTGAAGATTGTGAAGGAGCATTAGGAATAGTTAAATAAGAAAGGAACGTGAAATGGTAGATTTCAACAGAGTAAACGATGCATTGGAAAACGGTGCTAATGAATCAGATGAAGTAAAAATTGAGTTGATTACATTATCCGGCATTCAAAATTACACAATTGAAGCCGGTATGACAATAAAAGAATTCAAAGAAACCTATGATTTGGATAATGTAAAAATCGTTAACGAAGATGGAGATGTAATGAGAAGCAATGACCTCTTTGAAGCAGATGGCAAATACTTCACATCAACACCAAAGAAAAACGGTTAGTTTATTAGTAATCAAAAAAGGGGGAGAGTTTATACTTTCCCTCATTTGCAAGAAAGGAAATACGATGGATGCCGCAAAAAGAACAAAACTTTTAAAAGTTGTTGAAGAAATAAATAATAATGCCGGTGATTTTAAGATTGTCCATGTTGATAAAACGAACTGGACAAATGTTATTACCAAAAGAAGGCAAACAATAGAAGACTTGCTATTTATGGGTTATGAGAATTCATCTACAAGAATTAAGTGTATAAATTCATTAGAATATGATGGAGAATTCTTTAGAATACACGAATTTCTTAGTCATGTTAACTTAAGCGGCGATATAGAAACAGATGAATTAGAACTTGATAACGGCAGTGTATTATTAATTAATTACCAGGAATTTTGTAATCCTGTGACAGGATATCACATATGTAGAATAAATGGAGTTGACAAAATTATAAAAGGTCAAATGATGGGGCAGAACTCAGACTCGGCATTTCAAACCGTAAATAATGTTGTTAACGAGGGTTATGATTATGTTATCAGAGATAACAGCAACAGAAGCATCAAAAACAACGCCGCTATTATTGAACTATTAACACGAAGTAATGCAAATAACGGCGAAGAATATCTTTTAAATAAGCTAAAAGATATTAAAATTCCAAACAGAAATGAAATAGCAGTAAAATTGAAATTAAATAACAGCTACACAATTATAAAAAAAGAAGAGCTCGATAAGAATAAAGATAACATAAGCACTTATTATCCAATTATTACTCACGAAGAATGTGAAAATTTAATATCTAAAATACCTAAATCAGAATATGACTTTACAGTAATAGGCTTAGGTTCGGCAGGAACTGGTATTCTTGACCAAGCAGCAAGAAGCACATATTTCAAAAATTATCTTTTAATTGATTTTGACAAAATTGAGGAAAAAAATTTGCGTAATCAATGGTACACGCGAAATGAAGCAGGCGGTTATAAAGCAATAAGGTCAAAAGAAAGAATACAAAACATAAAGAGTGCAAGTGTTTATGCATATGTGGATAAATTCCAAAATGTAAATTTGAATACCCGTAAATCAAAATATGTTGTAAGCGGTTTTGATAATCTGGAATGCCGTCTGGAACTGCTAAACGAATGCCTTACATCATTTGAAACAAGATATTTAATTGATTTAAGATACTTAGACTATTCCTGCAGTATCTACTTTATAGATTTACAGGATGAAATTCAGGTTAAGTACTACAGAAATTTGTTATCAGCAGATATGGAGTCTTTTGAAGCCAAAACAAAATATATAACAACCAAAGAGGAATTAATGGAATATTGGGAATACAAAAATTATTTCTTCAAGGGATGCATGAACGCAAGAGATGAACTGTTTAAAGAATGTGAAAGCTGCAATGCCTGCTGCAACGAAACAAGCTGCCGCGACTATTTATGGAGATTATTTCAAAAAGCCCGGCCTAAGATTGAAATAAAAGAAGAAAGTTCCTGTGTCCGGGAGAATTTCATTGATATTTATAAGTATGCTTCAAGCTTTGTTTTCTCTGCAATCAGAGAAATCGAGAAAGGTAATGATAAGCCATTTACCCACATAGAAGCACAAACAGATGTAATACCTACTAGCGTAGTAATAAAGGTGTAGATATGGACAAAGAAAAAGAATATGACAAAGACCTGGAAGATAAAAAACAAGAGGACTATATCGAACAGGTTGAATTTGAAATGGAACGATATGGATACATATAGGAGATTAATATGAAAACCAAACAAGCAGAATGCATTGAGATAAAAGGTGAAGTTCTTTTGGTGGCAGTAAAACCTAACAAAGAAAAAATAATCGAAGATATAATAGAAGAAAACTATTGCAAAATAAGAGGAAAATTTTGGCAAAGTCAATATAACAGTTATGTTATTTATGATTATGAACCTTTTTGTAGTGAGGGTTTTATTCTTAAATTCGAAATAGTTGGCAATATAAACAAACTACAATTCTTAAAAGTGCTTATAGAACAACGATTAGAACGAATTCAACAACTCGAAAAATGCTACAACTTAGTGAGATGTTGATATGAAGTATAACGCATTTAATATGTTTAGAAGCTGCCTGAAAAAATCTAAATTTAAAGATTATTCCAAGGCACAACAGAGGGCAATTAAATATAACCAGAGAGTATATTTCTGCCCTCTATGCGGTTTCTATCACCTAACAAAACGAAAGGATGAATAACTATGACTATTGTTGATGCAGGTTATTATTCTGCGGGAAAGTATGTCGAATGTTTGACATACTTTTATTTTGACGAATTAAGCGAAAAAGAAAAACGGGAGATACTAAAAAATGAGTACACAAGTAATGATAAGAATACCTCTAAGCAAAAATGAGTATAAATCCTTGTTATTCTATGTAAACGAGGATGAATATAGAACTGAATATATTGTAAAACGCAAGGAAGCACTTAAAAATTTTTCTAATTTCCTCTCCAGACGAGAACAAGAATATCTTGAAAGGTGTGAAGCAGTAAATGATGTAGTGTTTTACACCGGAGATGATTAACTGTTCTTATCAATTATATTGAGGAATGCAAGGCTATATATTACAACTTAATTACGAGGTAAATATGATTGAAAATTTTATACTATCTGTAATTAAATTTCTTAATCATATTGTTATAGAACTAAAACGAGCTTATTGTGAAACGTACGGCGATAAAGAATTAATGAAACAATTCAATGCCGAAGTTGAACGAAGGAAAAAGATAAATAAAAGGAATTGATTATGGAAACGACAAAAGACTATGAGCGTTTTAAACTGCTTGAATTTAATAGAAAAGGACTTGATAGAAACCATATAAACAAGATTAAAGACAGTATCAGCAAGAATGGTTATATCGGCAACCCCATATTAGTAAATGATGATTTTGAGATTTTTGATGGCCAACATCGCTTTACAGCATTAAAAGAAATGGGTTTAGAAGTACCATATGAAATTAGAAATATCGCGTATGACTCCATAATAGATTTGAATATAACGCAAAAGAAGTGGAGTATAGAAGATTATGTAAACTACTATTGCGAAAAGGATAAAAATCCTAATTATACAAGGCTGAAACGGCTTTGTAATGAATTAAAATGCGGGTGTAACTTAATTTTAATAATGGGATTTAGAGTTTGTATAAATGGTGATATTAGAAAGAAGGTGAAAGACGGGAGTTTATCATTCAAAATGAAAGAAGAACTTAAAGTAAACCAATTTTATAAAAACTTTATGACCATCGCACAAAACTTAAAGATGAAACCTGCAACAAAAATGTGTTCTGCTCTAGCAGATTTATCTACAAGGCGAGGTTTTAACTGGACAACCATGATTAATAAAACTTCGAAGTATCCAACGCTAGCCTATAATTGCAGGACACAGGAGGAATTTATTGTGATGCTCAAAAACATTTACAACTTTAACACCAGACTTGCAGAAAACAGAATATAGGAGAATACAATGGGTAAATTTGAAGAACTATTAAAACTTAATGTAAATGACAAAAAAGAAAAACGTGAGAACGGAAAAACGGTCCTGGATTATCTTTCCTGGACATTTGCCTGGGCAGAGTTTAAAAAGGCCTATCCGGATGGAGATTATGAAATATTGAAATTTGAAAAGGGCGGCCATTTAGTTCCATATATGTATGACGAAACGGGGTATATGGTATGTACAAAAGTCAGGGATGGTGAGGGTCAAGAACTTGAAATGTGGCTTCCTGTTATGGATAGTAACAACAAAGCTATGAAGTCCGAACCTTACGAATACACTACTAAATATGGGAGTAAAACAGTTGAAAGAGCATCAATGTTTGACGTAAACAAGGCAATAATGCGTTGCCTGGTCAAAAACATTGCAATGTACGGCATAGGGCTTTACATCTATTCAGGTGAAGATTTGCCGGAAAAGCTTGCTGAAACAGAAGAGGAAAAAGAAGCTAAAAGGGAAGAAAGCAGAAAATCTCTATCAGCCTTAATCAGAGAATGTAAGACAGAGGCTGAACTTAAAAAGCTTTATACAGAATACAAAAACGAAATTGTATCTAATAGCAGTCTGCTAGACCTTATAACAGTCAAAGGGAATGAATTACGAGGTAAAGCAGCATGATAATACATAATGAGATTAAACAAGGAAGTAAAGAGTGGTATGATATCAAAAAACTTAAGTTTACGGCAAGCCACGCCAGTACAATCTTAGCAAGGGGAAGAGGTGTTCAGACGCTAATAAAACAAATGTTAGCAGAATACTACTCTTCTGGTAATTATGAGGAATATTCAGATAAATACAAGAATTCTAATATTCAGCGGGGTAAGGAGTACGAAGCGAAGGCAAGGGCAGTATATGAACTGGAAACAGGAAACAAAGTACAACAAGTAGGCTTTATAGAAACTGATGAGTTTGAAGGATGTTCTCCGGATGGCTTAGTAAATGAAGATGGTTTATTAGAAATAAAAAATCCTAATGACAATAGATTTCTTCAATTAATCTTGGATGAAAAGATAGATAAAGAATACTTAGACCAAATGCAAATGCAGATGTATGTTTCTAAGCGTGCTTGGTGCGATTTCTTCGCGTTTAATCCTAATTTCACCCCTTGTTATTACATAAAAAGAATACATGCCGATTTAGGCACACAGGTAGCCTTAGCGCAAGCATTGCAAGAAGCTAAAGAAAAACTGAAATTCCAAAAGGATATATTAGACAAAAAGTGCTACGCACGTAGACCTTTGGTCGGTGAACAAGAGTGCAATCTTTAATACTACAGGTTCACCTCAATCGTAAAACTACTAATTGATGTAAAACATTACGCGCGCAGACACACTTGCATAATAGTTTTAATATTACACGTCAAAAGAAAGGAAATAGAATGAACAGCAACAAATTTGAATTGATTGGAAATGCCAACTACATTGACACAAGAGCAACAGAAAAAGGCGGATTTATCACCAAGGTATTGTTAGGTATTTACCTTGGCAGGGATAAGGAAGGCAAAAGTCTTTATGAGTCAGTGGAAGCAACATTGTTTGGAGAAACAGCGGAAAAATTTGCTGATGAAATCAAGAAAAAAGACAGTGTTTATCTTGAAGGCAGAATTAACGTAAACAAGTACAAGAATAAAGAGGGTATTGAAGTATCAAAGACTCAGTTCATTGCCAACTCTTACACTAAAGTAAGCTTTGATAAAGACAAAAAAGCGTTTGTAGCAGAAAATGAAGATTTACCCTGGGGTGAAAAATAATGGCAACAAAACTAACTAAGAGAGAATTTGATATTTTAATGCGAGCCTGTTGGTCAGATGCGGACACAGCAAATCAATTGAACCTGGCACCTACTACAGTAAGAAATTACTGGGTGGCTCTGTTCAGGAAGCTGCAAGTGAATAATAAGGCTATGGCAGCAATCAAGGCAATGCGATTAGGATTAATAAGCATTTATCACTTCATAATTTAACAGAGGGAAAAAGATGGAAAACAGAGCATACTATGCAGTCGTACCGGCAAATGTCAGATATGACGACCGGCTAACAATGCTATCAAGAATGATATATGCAGAAATAACTGCACTATGTAATAAAGAGGGATATTGCTGGGCTAGTAATTCATATTTTGCAGAACTATACAATATGAGTATAAGGTCAATTTCAAGAGCAATAAATGAATTAAGAGAATGTGGTTATATCACAATAGAAATAAATTATAAAAAGAACAGCCGAGAAGTTGAAAATAGAATAATAAGAATTTCTACACCCCCTATAGACAAAATTGACGTGGGGTATAGACAAAATTGTCCAGCCCCCCTGGACAAAAATGTCCAGGAGAATAATACATTTAATAATACAATTAATAATATATATGCCGATAAATTTACAGAATTTTGGAACAAATATCCAAGAAGATTACAAAAAGCAAATGCCCTTGAGAAATACAAGAAGATAATTGAAAAAGGGATAGCTACTCCAGAACAAATATTATCAGGATTAGATAAGTATATTAATTTCTTGAAGGCAAATAAAACAGAAGATAAGTATATTAAATACCCTGTTACCTGGTTAAATCAAAAATGCTGGGAAGATGACTGGAAATCGGAAGAAAATTTAAAAAACAAATATAGTGACTTCTTTAGGTTAGGCAGGAGGAAATAATGAATTACAGGCACGAATTACAAAGACTAGGGATTACATTAGAGTCTAACGGAAAACAGACTTGTCCTGAATGTTCTAATTCCCGGCACGATAAAACAGACAAGTGTTTATCCGTAACATACTGCCACGATGGAGTATTATATAATTGTCATCATTGCGGCTGGCATGGAGTCGTATATTACAACACTTATAAGACGTCAGATAAATCAAAAATTTATGTCCGCCCGTCTAAGCCGGAAAAATCTAATAATGATTTATGGCTATACACTTACTTTAGCGGCAGAAAAATATCAGCTAATACACTTAAACAGTATGATATTTCGGCAAATGAAAACAATGAAATACAAATTCCGTACTACAAAAACGGCGAGTTAGTAAATATCAAATACAGAACTAATCTTGAAAACGGGAAGAAGACTTTCAGACAAGAAAAGGATGCGGAAAAAACTTTCTACGGAATGGACTTAGTGGATAAAACAAAAGCATTAATTATTGTAGAGGGCGAAATGGATGTACTGGCCCTAGCAGAACAGGGAATATATTCTGTATCCGTTCCGCAGGGCGGGAGTGATAAAAAGCTTGAATGCATTGAAAACTGCTTTGATTTTATAGAACAATTTGATGAATATATCATTGCCGTTGATAATGATGCAGTCGGCGATACTCTAAAAAACAATCTTCTTTTAAGGTTAAACAAAGATAAGTGCAGTATCGTTAACTGGGGTAAATATAAAGATGCTAACGAAGCATTAATTGCAGGGGAAAAGCTACAGGATTTCATAGACAATGCATCATTAATAAATCCTGATGGCGTAGTTTCTTATATAGACAAGTTTGACAGCATTTATAAAAGCATATTTGAAGAAGATAAAGAGTTTTACTCAACAGGCTGGCAGAAACTTGATAAACTAATAAAGATAAGATTAGGTTACTTAATGGTAGTGACAGGCTATCCATCAAGAGGGAAATCAACATTTGTCAATAATTTACTTATTAACCTAACTAAGCAATATTGCTTCAAACATTTAATTGCATCTTTTGAAAGCACTCCAGAAAGCTCATACATTGAACTATTGGAAATGTATAAACAAAAACCGCTATCAATATTGAAGCTTAACAGAGAAGAAGTATTTGATGATTTTGAAACTATATCAGAGCATTTTATAAGACTAGATACAGGCAGGCAATGGACTATTGATGAAATTGTTGAGAAGACTGAAATGATGGTTAAAAGACATGGCATTAAAACATTAGTTATTGACCCGTACAACCGGCTTAAAAACGAGTTTAAAGACAGAGAGGATAAGTATATAGGTCAAATATTATCTAAGCTCTGTATGCTATGTAAGAAGCTCGGGATATTGATTGTATTTGTAGCACATCCAAAGAAACCAGACGGAGAAGAACTACCTAATATGTATGCGATATCAGGTTCAGGCGATTGGTACAATATGGCTGATTACGGAATTATAGTACATCGTGAACTGGATGAAAACACTAATGAGTTAAAAAATGAGCCTATCATTTCAGTAGCTAAAATTAAAAACTTTTCCCTCGGTAATCCTTCCGGCGGTGTTGTAACTCTAAAATACAACAAAGACAGAAGGATATTAGAAGAATAACTAAATCGCACATAACCTCTACCATAAAGGAGAGGATATGATTAAATTTACAATACCAGTAAAGCCACGTACTAAGAAAAACCATTCTAGCATTGTTACATTAAAGAATGGAAGAACCTTATTATTACCTAGTAAGCAATATAAAGAATTTGAAAAGCAAGTATGCACATTTATTCATGAAGCTAAGCCCACTAGCAAGCCCATAGACATGCCTTGCAATCTAAGATGTATATTCTATAAGGAAAAGAATTTTAGAAGCGATTTAATGGGCTATATGCAGGCTATTGCAGATGCGTTAGTTAAAGCCGAAGTATTTGCCGATGATAACTCAAATATCATCGCTTCTACTGATGGCTCAAAAGTCTTACTAGATAGAGATAATCCGAGAATAGAAGTAGAGATTAGCTTTTTAAACGAGATGTAGATAACTATGAAAGGAGAGTAATGTTTAGATTTTTAATAAATTTATTCAATATAGGTAAAAAGAGAATTAATAAGCAGCGCTATGTAGAGGGAAATACAGAAATCGTTGTTGATAAATTAAATGGCGAAATGATTATCAGAACCTCGAAAAAGTTGACGGATGAGGATATTTTGTACTTTTTCAAAAAGTATATTTTAGGAGAATATTAATGTCGACTTACGAATTTTTTACTTCTTGCCTAAAAGTTTCCAAGGATAAATACAATCAACTGTTAAATACTCCAAGGGCAAGGGCTGAAAGTTTATCAGGAGAAATTAAGGAGCTCAAGGACAAAGTACATACGGCTCTCAATTATGAGGGAATTAGTGCAGAGCAGGCTCAATACTTGTTGAACGAATTTAAGAAAATTGATTTCTCAAATTTAGCAGAAGCAAGAAGGGCAAATAAAGAAAGGGAAAAATATAATGTTGGATTTAGAATTAATCGTTAATGCAGCAGGTATTTTTATTCACAAGAGTGCAGTCCTGACTATAGAATTCACTCCTCCGGACAGTTCCAATTAAGGAGCTATGCTAATGAAAGAGAAATTATGTTCGATTACGGATTTAGCGGATATAGCCGGATTATCAAAAAATAGAATGTACACATTTATGGGCAGATATGGATTTGATGAATTCAGAACAATATGCAAAAGGGAAAAGAGAATTGTACAAATGTACAAATTAAATAAAAGGTTTGCATACAAGTTATGCGACCTATTTGCAACAATAGGCAGACACGATTGTGCTGAAAGATTGATAGATTATTGTGAAAGTTTAGGCATGTAATAAAAAAGGAAAGGTTGGAATATTAATGCACATAAGCACTACATTACAATTAGAAAATCAAGCAGAAATTGCAGAGCATATAAAGAAAAAATTGCCGGAATTAATAAAAGAAGAATTATTTAGTGATGAAAGCAGACTGCGTTATCTTATAAAACAATGTGTTCAAGGTCAGATTAAATCTACGATAACAGAAATTTTACAAGGCAAAGATTACAAGGATTTTATTCGAGATAAGGTAATGACTGAAATGGGTATGAAAGGGCATCCATTTGATGATGAATATTTTGCCGGATTAACTCATTCCCAGATAGCCGAACTTGCCAAGAAGTCTATAAGGCTTACTGATGAACATATTAAGCTAAATGCTGTCAGAGCAGAGGTACAGAATGCTCACATACAATCAGAGGAGCTTGGTTCTTCGGAATTTAAGCAATACTTTTTAAATGAGTTTTTAGAGAACATATTAAATATATTAGCAGAAGATAACATTTGACGTTGAATTTGAACTTATAAAGGGGGAAGAATGATAATTAAAATAACTGAATTAACAGAGATTTTCTGTATGTTGATGTATGCGCTTTTCTTGGTGCTATCTGGAATGTTTTTAGCAGGTGTATTTGCAACCTTTTTGTTTGAAGTGCTTCCAGATAAATTACAAGAATGGTATAAACAAGAATTACCTAAGAAATTTTTCACAAGGTTACGGAATACTTGTAAAGAGTTTCTAGAAAGGAATTGCCAATGACCAACCTGTCAATGTCTGTCGAAGTCAATGATTATATAGAAATATTATAACGAGGTAAAAATGATAGAATTAATAAAAAACAATGATGTTGCTTATAAAAATACTCTTACAACAACAGAAGCAGCCAAAATACTAGGTTTAAAGTACCATACAGCAAGAAATATGCTAATTAAAAATAAGATAGATTGTATAGATTATGGTGGAAAAACGGTTTGGCTTGAGGATGCCGTATTGGATTATAAGCGAAGCAGATATAAGACAAGCGGGGAAAAATGAGCGTTAGGAAACGGTACAAAGATGATGGAAGTTTTGTATGGGAATATTGCTTAACCATTAGTAACTCACCAAGAAAACAATACCGGAAAAGCGGTTTCAGAACTAAAAATGAAGCAGTTAAGGCAGAACAAGAGGCTATAACCAAGTTTAGAACAGGTTATAGCCTCTTAGCTGAAACAACAACTTTTCAGGAATTGGCTGAAATGTTTTTAAAGAAATGCGAAAGCAAATCTAAAGCTGTTCAAAGAAATTACAAAAATAGTATGTATAATCATTTGCAATATTTCCACAAAATGAAGTTAAATAAAATAACTTCACTTATTGTAGAGAACTGGATTAAAGAGTGCAAAAAGACACCTAGTACAATTGCAGAATGTGTAAAATTTGCAAAAGCAGTCTTTAATTATGGAATTAAGCACGATTTGATAATTAAAAATCCCTTTTTAAGGGTGGAAAAGCCTAAAGTAGTTAATAAAGAGCGTAAACGCTTAACAGTGCAAGAAGCATTAAAGATGCTACAACTATGCAAGGAAAGATATCCTGATTTTTATGCTTTATTGGCAACGCAGATTTTTACAGGAGTAAGAGAGGGTGAACTATTAGCTATAAAATGGAGTGATTTTGACTTTACGAATGGTAAACTTAAAATACAAAGACAATATACTTCTGGCGAGTTAAAGGAGAGCTTAAAGACCTCATCGTCATATAGAACAATAGATATATTTCCAACATTGGTCAAGATTTTAAAAAACCATAAAAAACAACAGCCACTTTTGAGTGAATTTGTATTTATAAATAGCGTTGGTAATTTACATAATCCAAGAAATTTAATACAGAGAAGGTTTGAGCCTCTTTTAGAAGAAATGTTTGGTGATAGAAAATATATGAGGTTTTATGATTTACGTGGTACATATGTTGATATTTTACTTGCCGCAGGTTTGCCGCTAAAGTATATTCAATCCCAAGTTGGGCACTCCAATTTTCTGACAACAATGAATGCTTACTCCAGGTTAATAAAAGATGTTAATGAACACGCAGTAGATGTACTTGAAAAAACTGTGAGCATTTTGTGAGCAATTGCCATTAATAAAATCAAAAAAATATGCGCTTGGCGCGATTCGAACGCGCGACCTATCCCTTAAAAGGGGAGTGCTCTACCTGCTGAGCTACAAGCGCAAATTATTAAAATTTGAATTATTAATTTATCAATAAACCTTTTATACTTCGGCTGTGGAATAACCACGAGATATATATTAACAAGAACAAAATTTACTGTCAAGGGTTTTATTACTTTCTGATATTTCTTTAATAATTTCCGCTATTTCAGCTGAAATATCAGAGCTTTCTGTTATATTTGCTCTTACAAGTTTGGCAAATTCTGCTTTTTTAAATTCATGTAATCCTTTAGTTTTAAAAATATTTTCTAAATTTTTTACTTCAGGCTGTTCATCATCCAAATCGCTTTCGGAAATTGATGTAAAATTTGCAAAATGCATGTTTAACGTTTTGATTATTAGTGATTTAGGAAGCAAGTCTTCAAATTCTCCGCAGCTAACTAGATGAATTTTATCAATATCTCTAAGCTTAGGCTTAATCTGTCGGATATTATCCTCTGCATCTTTGTCCAGAAGTAAAAATACAGGAATTTTAAGCTCTTCTATAAGTTTGTAATACATTTTAACTACTTGATTTTTTCCACCGGCTGGAATAACCTGAATACCTTTCTGATAAAAGTCATAACCTAAATATTTAGAAAAGGCTGGTAGTAAAATTTCTTCCGTTAATCCTTCTACCAGCAGTACTTTTTCTATTGGATATTTAAGAAACAAATTTTCTCTCATGCTTATTAAATCAGAAGCTCTCGATAAATTTTTAAGCCACTTTAGATTAACACAGCAATCCTCTCCAATAGATTTAACAGCTTCATGATAATTTAATCTGTTTTCTAATAGACACCGGGTTTCTGTATCATTTTTAAAAATGGAATTTTCATATTCCGCTAATCTTAAGTTTATTGAGTAGTCACAAGAAATCGGATTTTCGAGTGAATTATTAAAAATTTCTTCCGCTAGTTCTTTTATCTGATGTACAGGCAAATTTAATAATTCACTTTTCTTGATTTTGGGTTCAATTAGATTTGATAAAATTATATCTGAAAAAACTCTTAAATATTTTTCTCTGGTAAATTTAAATCTAGTTAGTCTGTCTAAAGATATTTTTATTTGTTCTGGTGTTAATTTTTTATACTTCATTAAAAATATTATATTATACCTTGTAAATTTTTGTAACAATTCTAATGTAAACTTTTGTAACAATAATTAAAAAAAAACGAAATTTTTAGCAATAAATATACTTTATATATATAAGAGTATAAAAAATACGGAGACGGTATAAAAAATGGCTTTCTTGTTATTACTACATGAAAAAATGAGGCTCAAACGTCAAGTCAATAAACTGACGTTAAAGCAGCTGCGCTATGGCAACCGCCTTGACCGTATGACTAAGAACATTTCTCGAGTGCAAAAAATGTACTCGAGTAAAATGACGCAATTAGAAAAACAAGCTCAGATGATGCAGAGTCAAGCTTCTGTATTCTTTAGAAATCAGATGGGCTTAGGTATGGAAAATCAAGCCTTTAACCCTTGGAACATGTCAGGTGGCGGCATAACCTCATTTGTACTTAATCAAATGGGGGATATGCTTGCAAGTACAAAAGGTAAAATGCCTGATGGTAAAGGTGGAACAGTTGATATTTCTGGTGGTATGGATGTTGACATTGCAAAACAAATGATGCAAGCCTATATGAGTGGTACACTAAAACCATTCTATGAAAAGGATGCAAATGGCAATGTAGATACCACAAAAGTAAAAGGTTATGGGCCGGAAGGGCAGTGGTCGGAAGATCAATATAAAGTTTTCAACAATGCTTTATATGCTGCACAACAAAACCAATCTCAAGCAAATATGATGTGTCAGCAAATGAGCCAGAATTATCAAAACAATGTTTCAATCTGGTTAGAAGCTGCAAAAGAACAGTTAGAAGCAGAACAAGATGCAGCACTTGCTCCGTTAGAAATGGAACAAACAGATATGGAACTTGAGAAAGAATCTGTAGAAACACAATTGGCTTACGCAAAAGAAAGATTACAATCAATAGAACAGGCTTGCAGCGAAGAAACCAAGAATGCTGCTCCAAAATTCGGATTAGGTTAATTATAGTAATAATAACATTTAAAGGCGGCTCAGGAGAGCCGCCTTTTTTATTAAACTTCTAATGGCTGGTCTAATGAACGTATTGAAACATCTACTTCATTCGGGAAAAATTGTTTCATATGGTTAACTAAATCGTTCGTAGAATTTACCCAGAATACTGGAGATGTCAATATTTTAGCGGAATACCCTTCTACAGGAGGAAGTTTAAACATAACCGGATCATCTCCGTGATGTTTGGCCAATATGTTCTTTATACCGCAAAGTTCTTCGTACTTAATATCTCTTTTAAGACTTACAGTTACAATATTTGCATTTTCTACTGATTTTACACTGTCAATAAGCAAGCTTATCTGCTCTTCTCCTCTATGCTGAATTCGTCCTGTAACAACAACTTTATTATCCAGTTCTAGCAGCTCACCGTATTCCAGAAGTTTTTTATGGAAACATACACAATCTACTTTACCTGTTAAATCTTCAACAGTTACAAATCTAAGGAATTTAGATGGATCTTTTTTGGTAGGAATTTGCCTTGTTGCAGTTACAAGCCCGCATATGGTAACTTCTTCTTCCTCTTTTAGCTCAGCCAGTTCTGTAATTCTGTGAGTCATAAGAAATTGCAGTTTATCTCTGATTGAGAAAAGAGGATGTGAGGTTACGTAAAAACCTAAAAACTCTTTTTCAAATTGCTGAATTTCTTTGTCTGTATACTCTGCATCACTGCCCACAAGCTGATATTGTACGTTAGCGAATCCATCATCAGCACCCATTGCAGCAAACAGGCTTACCTGCCCCATTGCACGGTCCTTTGCCTCTTTTGATGTAACATCAAGAATATGATCCATATTATCAAATAGCTGTTTTCTGCTTTTTTCTATATTTGAAAAGGCACCAGCTTTTATCAGACCTTCAAGTGATTTTTTGTTAACGAATTTTGCGTCTACCCTCTTGCAAAAATCGAAAATACTTGAAAATTCGCCATTTTCTTCTCTTTCTTTAATAATAGCCTCTACTACAGGTTCACCGACCTGCTTAATTGCAGCAAGACCAAATCTTATATTTTCACCGTCAGGTGTGTATTCTAAATAAGAATGGTTTATATCAGGAGGTAAGACCTTTATTCCGTATTTTTGAGCTTCTTCAATATATAGCTGAGTTTGGTCTTTATTATCCGATACGCTAGAAAGTAATGCTGATAAGTATTCTACAGGGAAATGACATTTTAAATAAGCTGTCTGATAGGCTACAAATGCATAAGCTGCAGAGTGTGATCTGTTAAAGCAGTATGAAGCAAACGCTTCTATCTGTTCAAACAAAGTTGCAGCATCATCAGGTTTCATATCATGATGAGTAGAAGCAAGTTCAATAAACTTACCCTTTTGTTTTTGCATCTCCTCTACTTTTTTCTTACCCATCATACGTCGGACAATATCTGCTTCACCGAGAGAATAATCTGCAAGAGTCTGGAATACCTGCATAATCTGTTCTTGATATACAATTGTTCCATAAGTATCTTTAAGAATCGGCTCTAAAAGCGGATGAGCATAGGTAACTTTTTTTATACCATGTTTTCTGGCAACAAACTCATCAACCATACCAGAACCAAGCGGCCCCGGTCTGAATAATGCCACTAGAGCGCCTAAATCTTCAAATACGTCTGGTTTTAGACGTTTAACAAGGTTAATCATACCTTGTGATTCTAATTGGAAGACTCCTATAGTTTCTCCTCGAACCAGCATTTTATATGTTTCTTTATCATCGAGAGGAATATTGTTAATATCTATATCAACACCGCGGTATTTTTTAACCATATCAACGGTTTTGTATATCATGGTGAGGTTTCTTAACCCTAAGAAGTCCATTTTCAAAAGTGATAAAACTTCTGTTACTTCATGCGGCGGATAGCCGGTCTGTACAATACCGTCTTTTGACGGCTGAACAGGAATAATTGTATCTAAAGGTGCGTGTGAAATAATTACGCCGGCAGCATGAGTACCTGTTCCGCATTTTAAGCCTTCAATAGCAATAGACATGTCTATCAGCTTTTTAAAACCAACTGTTTTTCCAGTTTCCGGATTTAAAATTTGATAATCTTCGTCATAGAGTTTTTTTAGTTCTGATCCCTCAGCTTTTACAGCATCTTTCAACCATTTCGCTTTTGGATTTGTTGCTGCTGCAATTTCAATAGCTGGTTCAATTAACCCGGCTAATCTGTTACTTTCTGAAAATGGAACTTTTAATACCCTTGCAACCCCTTTAAATGCGGCTTTAGGTGCATAAGTTGAAAAAGTTATAATTTGACAGACTCTGTCTTCACCATATTTTTGGGTTACGTAATCTATAACCTGACGTCGTTTTTCAATGCAGAAGTCAATATCAATATCGGGCATTGTAAAACGCTCTTCGTTAAGAAATCTTTCAAACAACAGATTATGTTTTATCGGATCCAAATCAGTAATTTCAAGGGCATAGGCTACTACACTTCCGGCAGCAGAACCACGGCCGGGGCCTACTGGAATATTATGTGTTTTAGCATAATGTATAAAGTCCCAGGTTATAAGAAAGTATGCCGGAAACCCCATTTTGTTTATTACACTTAGCTCATAATCAACACGAGATTTTAAATCGTCAGATATTTCTCCGTAACGTTTTTTCAGACCTTCATATACAATATGCTGCAAGTAGGTTTCGTTTGTGTAACCCTCCGGCACATCATAATGAGGAAGAGGTGCATTTCCAAGCTCAATTTCTACATTACATTTTGAAGCCGCATCTTCTGTATTCTTCACGCATTCTTCAAAAGTTTCGTCGTCCATCCAGGAGAATGCCTTACGCATCTCTTCTTTTGATTTAATATAAAATTCGTTGTTAGGAAAATGGAAGCGGTTTGGATCATCTTTATCAGCATTTGTTTGCAGACAAAGAAGAGTATCCTGAGCATCTGCATCTTCTCTTCTAAGATAATGGGAGTCATTGGTAATAATCATTTTGATATTAAGCTCTTTTGCTATTTTAATCAAATCAGGATTTGTACGCTTTTGATCTTCCAAATTGTGATCCTGCAGCTCAATATAATAATCATCTCCAAATAAATCTTTATATCTCTGTGCTGTTTCTTTAGCCTTCGCATAATCACCTTTTAAAAGGTTTTGCAAGACTTCACCGCCTAAACAGGCAGATGCACAGATAAGTCCTTCATGATGCTCTTTTAATAGCTCAAAGTTAATACGAGGCTTGTAATAAAAACCTTCACACCACGCAGTTGATACAAGCTTAATTAAGTTTGCATAACCTTTAGCGTCTTTGCATATTAAAATTAGGTGATACAAAGGATTATGAGAATTGTCATGAACATGTATATCTCCATCATGCACATAAAATTCACAGCCAATAAGTGGATTTATCCCGGCTTCTTTAGCTTTTTCATAAAACTCAATTGCAGAATACATCACGCCGTGATCTGTAACAGCAATTGCGGGAAGTTCATTTTCTTTGGCATAGTTTACCAAATCCCCTATTCTTATTGTCCCATCCAGAAGTGAAAACTCCGAGTGAATATGTAAAGGTATAAATTTTGCCATAACTATAATCTAACACATAAACATATTAAGGTTTGTAAAATTATCTCTTTTCTATAAGCATATATTTACGCCCTTTATCAATGACTTTGTAATTCAAATTTTTAAAGTCTTTATTCATATGTTTATATTGAACTATTACAAGATTATTTTGCTCTTTTAATTCATTTTTTAAATCTTCAATGTTATAGAAAAGTCCATATTCAACAGGTTGACCGCTATAAAAAATTAATGAATATTTTCGATCAAATTTGTATGCTGTTAGTGTTTTATTATGTACCTTTGCATATTCTGCAAAACGCATCAGGTCATCTTGCCCAAATTTATAGTCAATTTCAAAGAATTTTTCTGTTCCGAACGCTGAAAGAATAAGCATAAATAGTACGTACGTAAAGAAAACTCCAATATACTTCTCTTTTTTTGCAAAAATTATAGAAGCTAAACCTGCAATAAATAATAGTGATATGCAAAGCGGTTTTGCAGAAGCAATATCACTATTAAGCTGAGCTGGCAAGTATAAAGGTGTGAATAATGCTATTATTGAAGCTAGAATAAATATTCCGCCTAATATATAGACAGTTATGTTAATAATTTTACTGTATTCGCCTTTTTCTATATATCTGGTCCATATATAACCTCCAAGACATGCCAGAGAGCCGTATATAGGAAGAATATATGTAACAAGCTTAGTATCAGATGCAGAGAAAAATACCAGAACAAATAAGGTTATAATTCCGTTATAAACCAAAAATTTTTGGATATTAGTAACATTCTTAAATACAAAATCCTTTTTAACGATTTTTCTTATAAAAACTGCAAGTACTGAAAATATCCAAGGGAAAAATCCCCATAATAAAGTCAATATATAGAAATAGAATGGTTGTTCTCTTCCAAGCTCATTACCTCCGATAAAACGTTCAATGTGATGTTTTACGATATATTCGTCAAAGAACATAGGATCATGCATTTTTAGCATAATAATATGCCAAGGCAATGTTATTAATAAAAATAAAATTATACCCGGAATAAAGTATAGAGGCTTAAAGATTTCTTTAAAATTTTTCGAATATAATGAGATGAAAAACATAGACCCAAACGGTATTACAAAGCCAGGGATTCCTTTTGCCATAACAGCAAGGCCTGAAAAAATATAGAATAACCACCAGCAGTATTTTTTATGTTTTTCTTGGCAAAAATTAGTAAAAATTCCAAAGCATAAAGAAAATCCGATACAGGTTGCAACAACGATATCAAGAATGGCAAATTTTGCCAGGATTAAAAATTCTAGAGATGTTGCAAAAATTAAAGATGAAACAACCCCGTAACCACGTGATATAATTCTTTTTCCTAAAAAATATACAGTAAAACAGCATAACATACCGTCTAAAGCAACAGGAAATCGAGCTGTAAATTCTGTTACCCTGCCCCAAAAAGCAAACGATAAACATTCTCCCCAAAAATACAGTGGTGGCTTTTCAAAAAAGAATTGTTTATTTAAATACAATGTAAGAAAATCTTTCGTATGAAACATATCCTTTGACATTGATACATATCTTGACTCATCAACATCCATCAATGCATATGCCCATATGTTATGGAAAAATATAAAGTAAAATAATATACTCAAGCCTAGAATTGTAAATAATTCAGGATGTTTTAATACGAAATTTTTTATTTTAGTCATTCTCTCCTCCCTGCAGCATAAAGTATAATAACACAAAAACAAAACCGACTAAATAAGTTTAATCGGTTTCATTATTGTTTGTAAAATATGTTTTATTAGTTATTGATTGCAGCTACGCAATAATTTGTCTTGCTGCAGCTTCTGCATTTTTATTTTTTGATTTAGCCATATTAGCTCCAATTAAGCCACCGACTACAGCCAGCCCACCAATTACAGCAGCTTTAGCACCACCGCTCATTCCTTTAACTTTACTATTGAGGGTTTTTACTAAGTCATCAAGTTCTGATTTCGCTTTATTTTTAACTTCTTCTGCTGCTTTTTTAGCAGTTTCGTTAACCTTACCTTTTTCAGCTGCAACCTTGTCATAAATAGCTTGCTTTTCTTCCACTATTTTAGCTAACTTTTTATAACTTTCTTTTTCCATTGCTTCACTTTGAGTTAAACCAGCTTTTTCAATGCCTTCTGCTAAACCTGGGAATTGCTTAAAGATAGCTTCTTTCGCTTTAGCAACACCTTCATCTGCATTTCTAACATCTGCAATTTTTTCTTCAAGCTGTTTTAATACTGCATGGTCATCAACACAAGCTCTTAAATCTTTTGCAAGAGCACGTTGTTCCTGATTAAACATTTTCAAAACATCTTTTCTTGATTGAATCATTTCTTGTAATTGCTGCAAGTCTTTCGCACCTGCATAGGAACCTTTTAATCCTGTTGGCATTGTAGTATATGCTCCGCCATTCTTTTCAATTGCTTTTGCAACTTTATTTAAGTCTTTATCATAGAAAGATGGGTTAGAAGTTGCTTCTGATATAATATTTGTTATTTTAACTTCTTTTCTACCACCTTTTGTTGTATTAAATAAGCCTGTTTTTTCTGCAGTTGAATCTGGAACTGTTTCAATAAAATCTTTTACAAAGTTAGCCTGGCGTTTTTGTAAGCCAATATTTTCTTTTGCTCTATTTAATAATGACTCAATTAACTCTGTTCTTTGTTCTGCAACTTTTGCATTTTCAGAGTTTCTAAACTCATTAAACATATCAGAACTAAAAGCGTATTTTACAGGTTTTCTCTTACCTTCTACGACTTCAAATACTGTTCTGCTGCGATAACCTGCAGGAGTTGCAGCCCCATTGTCTAGTTTTTCAGCAAAAGCTTGAACCTGTGCATTTGTAAGTTTATTAGGATCTTTTCCTACAGAAGGTATAATAGTATTTGCAACCTTTTCTGCTCTTGTATATTCATAAGTATGTTTACCCCAGCCTGTTTCAGTTGTAAACAACTTATCTAATTTATCTGGCTTTACTTTCTTATTTGCATTATAAGAATCATCTAAATATTTCTGAATATCAAATTTATGCTGGATTAATTTTTGTTCATCACCACTGCCAAGTCTTGAATTTAAATCGTGTACAGCTTTATCATATTCAGCTTTTAAGCGATTGTATTCACCCCTGACTTCTTTTTCCCATGTACTAGCTCCTTTATTTGTAGTAAAAGGTTTACCAGTTCGTTCATTGGTTGTAGGAAGATCAGTAGCATCAATTCCTAATTTATCCCAGTTTTTAGCTTGGAAAACTTTAGAATTACCTGATTTTGTTTCTGTTAATCTCGCTAATTCTTCATCGCGTGCTTTTATAGCTTTGTCCAAAGCTTCTTTTTCTTTTCCATCATAGACAACTTTGCCTGCATCTGCTAATTCTTTTTCAGCTTTATCTAAAGCTTCTTTTTTTGCTTTAAGGTCAACTACATCTTTTTCATTTGCATCTTTAATAAGCTCTTCATAAGACTTTGCACTAGGTGTTCCTTTGTACAGAGCAGAAGCGCCCCAACCAGCAGCTGCACCTACTGCAGCACCGCCTAATGCATAAGGTGTTGTTGAAGTCTTCTTTGGTTGGATTTGAGGATTTACCCCTGGTTGAATTGTTAATTCATCTGACATAACTAATTACTCCTATATTTTACAACTTACTTTTTTAATCCCATAAATATTTACATCTTTTTGGTCTTATATATCTAAACACACAAACGAAATAAAAATTGCTATATAAATGCTATATATTTTTACACGTTCTTGTGCAAAATTACTAAAACCATTATACTGACTGATTTTCAGCTTGCAAATTTATCTTTACAAAAATTAATATTTGCTAAAATAAAGGGAGAATGATACCAGCTTTCCTCTTTACATTTATGCCTCTTTGTCATAAACTTATAGGGTTAAAAGACTTTTTAAGAGGAGATTATAACTATGACTAATAGAGTATTGTTATGTATTATGGACGGCTGGGGAATTTCTACCGGCTCTGAAAAATATGATGCAACTAAACTTGCGCACCCTGTTAATGTTCCTGAATTAATAAAAGACTATCCATCTACTAAAATTCATGCTGATGGTGAATATGTAGGGCTTCCCCACGGACAAATGGGAAACAGCGAAGTCGGCCACTTAAATCTTGGTGCAGGAAGAGTTGTTTATCAAGATTTATCAAAAATTAACAGAGCTATAAAAGACGGTTCATTCTTTAAAAATGAAAAATTTCTGGAAGCGATAGAGCATGCCAAGAAAAATAATTCTTCTCTGCATATATACGGACTCGTTTCAACAGGCGGAGTACATTCTTCGTTAGACCACGTTTTAGCTTTAATTAAACTGGCTGCTGATGAAGGGCTAAAAAAAGTTTATGTTCATGCATTCCTTGACGGTCGTGACACACCTCCTTCAAGTGCATGCACTTACTTGCAAACCGTTGAAGATGAACTAAAAAAATACAACCTTCCCCCGGTTGCTTCTGTTATCGGAAGATACTATATCATGGACAGGGATAACAGATGGGATAGGGTTGAAAAAGGTTATAACTGTTTATTATTTGGTGAAGGAGAACATGCTTCTTCTGCGGTTGAGGCAGTTAAAAAATCTTATGAAAACGGTATTACCGATGAATTTGTTCTCCCTGCAGCAATTGGGGGAGAAGAAAGCAGAATTCACGATAACGACGCTATTATTTTCTTTAATTACAGACCTGATAGAGCACGTGAAATAACCAAAGCAATAAATTTTGCTGATTTTGACGGTTTTAACAGAAAGAAAGTGCTTAAAAATATTTACTACTGTACAATGACAAGTTATGAAGCTACATTCACATTCCCTGTAGCATTCCCTAAGACACAGCTTGTTAATATCCTTGGTGATGTATTGGAAGCTAACGGTATTAACCAGTTTAGAACTGCAGAAACTGAGAAATATGCTCACGTAACTTTCTTCTTTAATGGCGGTATTGATGAGCCAAAACCTCATGAAACAAGAAAGCTTGTTGCCTCTCCAAAAGTTGCAACTTACGATTTGCAGCCGGAAATGAGTGCATATGAAGTTTGCGAAAATGTTCTTAAAGCAATAGAAAATAAAGATTACGGCTTTATTTTAGTTAACTTTGCAAATCCTGATATGGTAGGGCATACAGGAGTTCTAGAAGCAGCCGAAAAAGCCTGCAAAGTTGTTGATGAATGCGTCGGTAAAATTGCAGAAAAATGTAAAGAAAATAATGTAACAATGGTTCTTACAGCAGATCACGGCAATGCGGAAGTTATGGTTGATGAAAAAACTGGTAAACCGCAAACTGCACATACTACAAATGAAGTTCCGCTTGTTATAATTAACGGTCCAAAGGATATTCAACTGAAAGAAGACGGAGCATTATGCAATGTTGCTCCTACAATACTTCAATTAATGGGTATTAAAAAGCCTGATGAAATGGATTGTGACAGTTTAATAAAGTAAAAGACAAGGTATTAAGGTTCGGGCTTATAGCCCGAATACTTCTACCACAGAGTACAAAGAGAGATTTTATGACAGCAACAAAACCTTTAGATATAGATTTATCACTCAAAAAAAATAATGTAGATGAATTCTTTTTTAATCTTAGTGAAAATCCGGAAGGATTTAAAAATAAAGATTTTCGATATACTTTGAGCTTGATATACCAGCTTGTTGAAGATGAATTTGATGGGATATTTTTATCACCTAATTCACCTGTCAGAAATACTGATTTTCTGCTTATTAATGACGGTACGGCTGAAAATCCTAAATTATCATTCTTTGTAACCCCCACAAATAACTTTCAATTTTATTTAAAATCAAAGGGGTCAATGTTCCGATTTACGTCTAAAGAGGTTAATGGCCAAATTGGCTATGTTATGCCTCTTGATCTAGTTCTGGACTACTTTGGCGGATTTGGGGAGGTAATTGATTTTTCATCTCTTACACAAACTTTTGCTTATTTTAATAAATTAACTCACTTTGTTATGAAGCTTATTGAAAAGCTTTATTTTATACCAACTGTTCATAAGAAAGAAGGCCCGGCGGGCGGGTCATTCCGTATAGTATACGAACCTATTATTTCAAATAAAGAATCTGCTAAAATAATTAATGAGCTCGAGAGAAATCTGCCAGAAAATATTTTTATTAAGGGCGTTAAGCCAAAGAACTTCGTTGAAAGATTTATTAGAGAATATCTAAATTATCTTATTTATAAATTTTTAGGGATAAAAGCTTATCGTTTCAAAGACATTAAATCCGGACATTATATGATTAAGGATTTAGAACAGCGTTCGCTGCTTAAAGGTAAAGATGTTGCTGAAAACATTGCACAGTGGTTGGATGAGCTTTATCTCGGTAAATATGATCTTATTCCATTCTTTAAAGTAAATAAAGTCAGTGACGATGAATTTGAACTTAAAATTCATATCAAAAACCGTAAAACAAATGAAACAATAATGCTTGATGATTTGTATCAAAATGATAAGATTTGGGAGCTTGATACGGATGACATTGGTAAAATTATTGAAAAACAGCTTAATTATGCTGTACGATATATGCCTGAGCTTGAAACTCTTTTTGAAGATGAGGATAAGCTAGCGCTGACATTAAATCTAAACGAGGTTTATAAAATTATTGCTCAAACAGCTTATTACCTCCAGAAAGCCCAAATCGATGTTGTATTGCCGGAAGAACTTACTAATATTATTGTTCCTAGAGCTTCTATTAATGCAAAAGTTAAAGCTTCCCGTTCTGATGATTTAATGAATATATTTAATACCGTTTCAAGCAGTGCAATCTCTCTAGACGATATTCTTGAATTTTCTTATGAAGTTTCTCTGGGGGATGAAAAGATTTCTCTAGAAGAGTTTAACAAGCTTGTAAGCGAAAGCAACGGGTTAATCCAGTATAACGGCAAATACATCCTTGTTGACAAAGCTGAAGGCCAGAAGCTTGTAGAGCAGATAAAAAATGCTAATCATAAGAAGATGACCCGTCTAGAACTCATTCATGCTTCCATGTCAGGCCAACTGCAAAATTATGACTTTAACTATGATGAGGCATACGCTAATGTCATAAAAGACTTTGCAAAACCGGTAGAAGTAACACAGCCTGAAGACTTAAAAGGCGACCTAAGAGCTTACCAGATGACAGGTCTTAAATGGCTATGGACCAATATTTCAAAGGGGTTCGGATGCTGTATGGCTGATGATATGGGGCTTGGTAAGACGATACAGGTTATCAGCCTTATACTAAAATTAAAAGAAGAAAATAAGCTAAAGAATCCAGTTCTTGTTGTCTGTCCTACCACACTGATGGGAAACTGGATGAAGGAGCTTCAAATGTTTGCACCTTCATTAAAGACTGCAACATATCATGGAATTGATAGAAAACTTGATTTAAAGTGCGATGTTATTCTAACGACATATGCAATTATGCGTATTGATGTTGAAGAGATGAAGAAAAACACGTGGGGAATGGTTGTTGTTGATGAGGCACAGAATATTAAAAACCCTGATACTGCACAGACTCTTGCAATCAAATCTCTAAAATCAGATATAAAAATAGCAATGACAGGTACACCGGTAGAAAACAGGCTTACTGAGCTGTGGAGTATATTTGACTTCATTAATAAAGGTTATTTAGGTTCATTAAAAGAGTTTCAAAAAAGTTATGCTGTGCCTATTGAGAGATTTAAAGAGAAATCCAGAGCTTCAAAACTCAAGCTGTCGGTTTCTCCGTTTGTATTAAGACGCCTTAAGACTGACAAGCATGTAATTTCTGACCTTCCGGATAAGATGGTTATGAATGACTACTGCTATCTTGCTAAATCTCAGGCTATATTATATGAAAAAACTCTTAACGAAATGATGGAAAAAATCAGCGGGTTTACCGGAGTAAACAGACGAGGGAATATATTTAAGCTCATTACAGCATTAAAACAAATCTGTAACCACCCTTATCAATTCTTAAAAAGCGGAGAAACTTCAAAAGAGCTTTCCGGAAAGGCTGAAAAGTGTGTATCACTAGTTCAAAGTATACTTGATAATAACGAAAAGACTCTTATATTTACCCAATATAAAGAAATGGGTGATTTGCTTACAAAAATTCTTTGTGAGGAATGCGGTTCGGAACCTTCATTCTTCCATGGATCTTTAACTGTTCCACAAAGAGAACATTTAATAGAAGATTTTCAAAATAATGATGATAGAAAAGTAATGATACTTTCTCTTAAGGCCGGCGGTACAGGTTTGAACCTTACGAGTGCTACAAACGTTATTCACTATGACCTATGGTGGAATCCTGCTGTTGAAGAACAAGCTACAGATAGAACTTATCGTATAGGGCAGGATAAAAATGTTATGGTTCATCGTTTGATAACACTAGGAACTTTTGAAGAAAAAATTGACGAAATGCTAAAATCAAAGAAAGAACTTGCTGATTTAGCAGTTTATGAAGGTGAAAAAATTATTACAGAACTTTCAGATCAAGAAATATACGATATATTTTCTCTTTCAGCAGGCTAGGGGGTAAACAAAAGGGGTAAATTAAGATTGGAGGCTGGACAATACAACTTGTCCGCCTTATATAAAAAGGGTAAATCAAGGGGGAAAATTGGCTTTATTATCGTCAGAAAAAATTTTAAAACTCGTACCATCACTGTTTGAAACAGATATAAATAACAGTGCGGATGTTTTCCGCAAACTTGAAAAGATATTAATTTTTGATGAGGGATTTATCTATTTTCTCAATCCAGATAGCCTACAGTTAAAGTATACATACAAAAAACACAGTAATTATGAAATAGATAAAACTTTTAAACTAAATAGCAATTTAAAGCATTTTGCTTTTTCAAAAGAGGGAAAAATATTTGATGCATCTTCTGAATTTGTAGAAGCAGTAGAGTTACAGGGTAGTCGTCAGAAATCTTATATATTATCGAAAATTTCAATAAAATCTACTGTTTTTGGAATAATTCTTTTATCAAAACGAGAAGATGGATTTTACAGCAATGCGGACCTGGATGCATTAAATGCGGTTTCTTCAGTATTTTCATATATTCTTAAAGATATGGAGCTCTCTAATGTGTTTAAGCTTCAGCTTAAAGCCTTGAAGGATGGAATTTTAGAAAAAAATCAAGCTTACAAGACCATTAAAGAGCAAAACGAGAGAATACTGGAAGCGGATAAGGTAAAGAATGAATTTCTTGCCAATATTTCTCATGAATTAAGAACACCTTTAAACTCAATTCTAGGTTTTTCGGATATACTTTCAGCCCAGCTGTACGGAAACCTTAATTCAAAGCAGGAAGAATATATTAATGATATTAAGGTTTCTGCAACGCATCTTCTTGGAATGATTAATGAAGTTTTGGATATGTCAAAAATTGAAGCAAATGCAATGAAAATTGTTAAAAGTTCTTTCTGGATTTCAAGGGCAGTAAACGAAGCATGTAATATACTTATGCCTCTGGCACAAAAAAAGAATATTGTTTTGAATAAAGATATGCCGGTTGATTTTGAAGTCTTTGCTGATTATCAAAAAATTCAGCAGATATTATATAATTTAATAAGTAATGCAATAAAATATTCCCCTGAAAATAATAATGTTGATATTTCAATTAGTGCAAATGATGAAACTTTCAAAATAGCAATCCATGATAACGGCATTGGAATTGATAAAAAGTACCATGGAAAAATCTTTGCAAAATTTGTTCAGCTTGACAGTGCTTATACTAAAAAAGAAAGTTCAACCGGCTTAGGGCTTACCATCACTAAAGAACTTGTTGAACTTCATGAAGGGAAAATTTCTTTAGTTAGTGAAGTAAATAACGGTTCAACATTTATTGTTGAGATTCCTTTTTAATATTCTCCCCAAGGTCGCTGTTAAAATATCCTACAACAAACTTAAAAGTGTTGAGTGCTGTATCAATATTCATTTTTCTTGGAGTATTACCTCTTTTTTCTTTTACCGTTATTGTATTATTAGCTAAATCAACATCTTCAATTATGTATACATGCCAAGTTCTTCCGTCAAGCATTTTTACGCCCGTACCAATTACAAAGCTATGATTTTTTTCTTTGTCCATGCGTTTGAACAACTCCATAACTTCATTCTTATATCCGGACAAATCGAGGTTGAAGTCTGTTTCTGCAATAATGCGGGGCTCAATACCAGTAAAAACTTTCATAAAGTGAGATGGAAGGTTATTCTCGAATGAATAAGATTTAAATGTATCGGTTACTCTGCAAATCCATGGTTTAGACTTATATTTATTCTCATATTCTGCAACTGATACATCCATGCTTCTAATTATTTCATTAGGCTGAAGTCTGTATAGCTTTTCATATCCTTTAACAACTGCATTCGTTGGAACTGTATATTTTTCCTTTTCTCCATTTTCTTTGTATAAATAACAGTTAAGAAGCTTTGGATTATTATCGTCATACTGAATCTGTTCTTTTAATACTTTTCTACCGTTAGGTGTATGTGAAAGAGTTTCCAGCGTTGTCATCAAGTAACAGTCACTGAAATGCTGTTTGGCATGCTTAAAACTATCAATATCTTTTTCAGATATTGCAGCACGAAACATTGGATTGACAGAATTTATACAACCTAACATATCTATATTAAATATAAAAAATGTAAATTATTGATAAATTATTGCAAAAATGTTACAATTGTAACAAAAAAGGAAACTTCATATGACAAGAATACTTATCGGTTCAGACCATGGCGGGTATAACTTAAAAAATTTGATAAAAGCACATCTGGAGGAACACGGAGTTGAAGTAAAAGACTATGGCTGCTACTCTGAAGATTCATGCGATTATCCTGTTATTGCCAAAGAAGTAGCGCGAAATGTACTTCTTAGTGGTGATAGAGGTATTCTTGTTTGCGGAACCGGTATTGGAATGTCCATTTCTGCAAACAGATTTAAAGGAATCAGAGCATCACACTGTACTGATACTTTTACAGCCAGAATGACACGTATGCACAATGACTCTAATATTTTGTGCCTTGGAGAGAGAATTACCGGTCCGGGTTTAGCCTTAGATATAGTCGATATCTGGCTTGAAACAGAATTTGAAGGCGGAAGACATAAAAATAGAATAAATATGTTGGAGTTAGAATGAGTATAGATATAACATCGTATAAGCTGGCATGCGTAATTGCAAGATTTTTGGATGAAAAAATTGCAAAAGACATTTCAATATTAAATATCAGCAATGTTTCATCTTTTGCAGATTATTTTGTAATCTGTTCTGCACAAACTAATACACAGGTTAAAGCATTAACAGAAAATCTGGCCGATAAAGTAAAAACTACTTTTTCCAGATTGCCTCTGGGAAGGGAAAATGATGTAAAAAACAGATGGAATCTGATTGATTACGGTGATGTGGTTGTGCATATTCTTCATCAGGATGAGCGAGCTACTTACGCTATAGAAAAATTTTGGAACCATGCATTCAGCATTCCAAGAGAAACCTGGCTGCAAGAATCAAAAGAATACTCAGAATACGAAAATATTGAGAGATAATTAATTATGGATAAAAAAGAATTAAATAAGGCGATAGAGAAAACAGTTTTAAAAATGGCATTAGAACCAAATAATACCGAGCACTACCATGAGCTTGCAAAGTATTATGCAATGGACAATCAGTATGAAAAAGTTATCTCTGTATACGAAAGTCTTCTGGAAATTGATCCTAAAGATTTGCAGACACTTTTAAATCTAGGCAGTATATGGTTTTATTCTAAAGAGTACAAAAAAGCTTTAAAATATTTTAATCAGGCCATGCTTGTAAATCCTAGCAATTATCTTGTTTATTACAATATGGCTAATACGTATGCTGAATTAAAGAATTTTCCTAAAGCATTACACTATTACAATAGAACTCTTGATTTCAACTCTCAAGATCCTGAAGTTTATAATGCGATAGCTCTTTTATACCATGATTTTGAAGATTATGTTGAAGCAAGAGCATACTATGAAAAAGCTTTATCACTTGAGCCGGAAAATCTGACAGCACTTGTGGATTTAGGAAATGTATGCTTTAAGCTGTTTGATTACAATAAAGCTCTGGAATATTATTATAAAGTATTCAAGCTTGCTCCTGATAATAAAACAGTAGCTTTGTGTATAGCAAATACTCTTGCTGTAAATAAAGATAAAGAAAAGTGTTATGATTATTTTGAAAAAGCAATTGCTTTGCCAGGTGACAATTATAAAGCTTATATCTGCTATGCAATAGCAAAATCAGATTTTAAGGATTATGAAGATGCAGCAGAGCTTTATAAAAAAGCTGTCGAGGCAAATCCTAATGAAGCAAATGCTTATATTTTATCAGGTAACCTGTATTCAAATATCAAAAAATATAAAGAAGCAGAAGCACAGTATAAAGAAGCTTTGAAGATTAATAAACTTGATCCGAGCATTTACGTACTTATTGCAAATGTATACTATATGAATAATGAAATTGAACGTTCAATTTATTCATATAGAGCAGCAGTAAATATGCGTCCGGAAAATGATGAATACAAACTTGTATTTATTCAGGTTTTAGATGATTTTATTGAAGATTACAGAAAGGATGATATCATTGCGGCCTTCTAAACAAATATATCCTATAGAGCGAATTATATCCGCAGCATCATATCTTACTGCTGGTGGTGCTGGTTTTATATGGCTGCTGATAGCAGCGATTATGAAGAAGCATGTAACGCCGTTTCTGCTTTATCATATTATGCAGTCAATATTTCTTTCGATATTATATTTTATAATAGCTACTTTAGCAGAGCTTGTATATGCAATTCTATATAGAATACCGCTTATAAATGCTATTCCGTATTTTGCCAATATGCCGCTGCCATTTTTATTCGGCTTATCTGCTATACAAGGCTTAACAACCGCGTTGATTTTATATCTAGCAATTACTTCATTTATGGGACTTTACAGTTATATTCCGTGGGTTTCTGATATTATTAATATAAACACCGGCAGAAAATAACTTTATAATACCATTGCCAGTATCATGAGAATCATTGCACCAATCTCCATGGCAGTAGACATTCGCTGGCTAAATTTTTGCGAATCATATTTTGAAGATGATTTTTTTGCCTTATTTACACTATTAAGACGTTTAATGCGTGTAGCTGTATCTTCATTAGAAAATTCCGTACCGAATGTTTCGTATTCCATTTGAGCAAGTTCATCATTTAAACTAGGGTTGTAGGTTTGAGCCGGTGCTGCTCCGCCAGTAAATTCATCACCATAGTTTGCATACGGTCTTGTATAATTTCGCTGGCCAAAAGGCATGCCGAACCTGCTTTTTAGAGTTCCGCCTAAATCATTTGAACTCAGGCTGTTATCACGATTATCTCTGTATTCATGGGCAAATTTATCAGTATCGCTTACAGCATCCGGCATTACCTCTGCTTTAATTCTGTCCATTCTTGTAGAGTAATCATCTACATCATAAACTTTACCGAATAACTTTTTCTCAATAGTTACAATACGTGTATGAAAATCTCTGTCTTTATAAGTTTTATTAAACAGCTTTTTTTCAATTTCATCGACAACAGGATAATTAACAGTACTGTCTGCCGCAATCTTATCCGCTTCAGCAAAAGTATCTTCTGTAGGATTGATTTCCAACCCGATTACATCAGCAGAAATATCACCCGAAAGCCGTTTGACCCTTTTATTTATATCTCCGGTAGATGCTTTGCCGTATATAGTTTTTTCAAGTCTAGCAACTCTGTTTTGAGCACTTTCATTTTTGTATTCAAAACCGTAAATATCGTTTTCAATCTTAGAAATTGTACTTGTTTGTGTTGTTATAGCAGCAAATACAGGAGTATAAACTGCTGTATATATAAGTATTAAAAGTATTGTCAGAAATTTTCTCATAGTGATACCACCTTGTGTTACCACTATAAAGTTATGTTGAAATCTTCTCTATTGAACCATAAAGCAGAATAATTACGCGTAAAAATACATATAAAGGGGTAAACTAAAGAAGTAATTCATTAAAAACATCAATAGTTTATTCTAGCCTCAATAGTTAAATATAAAGTTTTGCAAAATCCAAATCACTTTTTATAGTAATCTTAATGTTTGTGTAACTTCCATTAACAATATATACAGGAATATTAAGATGTTCAAGCATTGAACAATCGTCTGTAAAGTTTCCGTCACGAAGCTTTTCGTGCACTTCTTTAATGATAGAAGTTTTAAATCCCTGTGGAGTTTGGGTATTATATAATTTAGAACGATCAATTGTTCTAATAATCCTTCCTTCAGCGTCAACTTCTTTTATTGTATCCGTAGTTTTTGTCATAACTGATACTGCATCTTTCTCTACTACTGCCTCTAATACATAAGCAATAGTGTCTTTTCTGATAAGCGGACGAGCTCCGTCATGAATAAGCACATATTCATTATTAACAGCCTGCAATGCATTGTAAACTGATTTCTGGCGGGTATTTCCACCTTCAATAATTCGTATTTTAGGATTACTAAACATATCTTCTAATATATCCATAATCGAATTATTTGCAGATATAATAATTTCGTCGATATTCTCAAAATCAACAAACTTTGATACAGTTTCTTCAATAACTGTTTTATCTTTAATCTTTTCCAATAATTTATTTGTATTGCCGTATCTGGAAGACGTCCCCCCAGCAGTTATTATAACTGAAAACTTGTTAAACATTATTCTCCCCTTTTTCAAAATGATTATATAAATTTAATTCATCATATCTATTGTATCTTCTACCATTTATTTTTAAAACAAAATCTCGTTTTTCATAAACCTCGCCTACAGTATACACTCCATCAAGGCCGCTATCAAATTCTTGCGGTACTGCAGCTACAAGATGATAATCTTCTGCACCAAACATTCCGTCAATCTCATTGCATTCAATACTTACTCCGCTGGCTTCCGCAATTTTAAATAATGCGTCAGCTAAGCCGTCTGACGTGTCCATCATTGCATAATTTTGTGTAATGTGTTTAGATATATCCCTCGAAAATTCTTCATCTAATTCAGGCTCTAAATGAGCTCTAATTAAATCTTTATTTTCACCTCCAAGAATTAATTCATTTAAACCGGCACTACTCAAACCATACTTTCCTCTTGTAATTATTTTATAGCCGGGTTTTGCAGAGCTTCGGGATGAAATACAGCGTCCGGCGGTAATACCAATTGCAGTAACAGAAATAAAAATTCGCTCACTGCCGGTAATATCTCCGCCAATGATTTCAGCACCGTGAAGAGCTGTTTTAGCACCTTTATAAAATTCTTCGACGAATTTCCCATCAATATTATTAGGCAGTGACAGGGCAACTGTCACATATGCAGGTTTTGCACCAGAAGCAAGAATATCACTAATATTTACTGCAATAGACTTGTAACCGAGCTGAAAGGGTGTCGCCCAAGCTCTTTTGAAATGAATATTTTCAACAAGACTGTCCTGAGAAATAACAATTCCCAACTCTTTTAGATAAGCACAGTCATCACCTATATAACTGCTGCCAATTTGCTGCTTGATAATATTTATAAAATCCAGTTCTTTCATAATTTACTTTTTATTAGAGGGGCGGAGCTTTTAAAGCTCCGCCCTTTATAACTAACCTTCAAGTTTCTTTAATGTAGGGAACGCTATTACATCTCTAATAGTTGGAGAATTTGTCAGAAGCATAACCAATCTGTCGATTCCCATTCCCATTCCGCCTGTTGGAGCCAGACCATATTCAAGGGCATTAATATAATCTTCATCTATTGACATAGCTTCCTCGTCACCGTTAGCTTTAGCAAGTGCCTGTGCTTCAAATCTATGACGCTGGTCAATAGGGTCAGTAAGTTCAGAAAATGCATTTGCGATTTCCCATCCATTTACCCTTGTTTCAAAACGTTCTGTCAATCTGTCATTATCCCTGTGAACTTTTGCAAGCGGTGAAATTTCACGCGGATAATCAATAATATGAACCGGCTGAATCAATGTTGGCTCAACTTTTGCTTCAAAAACAGCTTCTACAATCTGTCCCCAGTTCATTTCTTCATCAACTTCTACATGCATAGCTTTTGCTCTATCATAAGCCTCTTTTGCAGTAAAGAATTCACCAAAATCAACCCCTGTATATTCTTTTATACCACCGAGCATAGTTTTTCTATCCCAAGGCGGAGTTAAGTCAATTTCGTTTTCTCCGTATTTGATTTTTGTAGTACCGAGAACTTCTTGAGCGACATAAGCAACAAGATTTTCTGTCAGAACCATCATTTCATTGTAATCTACATAAGATTGATAAAGTTCAATCATTGTAAATTCAGGATTGTGGCGGGTATCAATACCTTCATTTCTGAAACATCTTGAAAGTTCAAAGATTTTTTCATTTAAACCGCCGACCATGAGTCTTTTAAGATGAAGTTCCGGCGCGATTCTCAGAGTTAAATCCATATCAAGAGCGTTATGGTGTGTCATAAACGGTCTTGCATTAGCTCCCGATGCCTGAGTGTGAAGCATAGGGGTTTCAACCTCAATAAATCCTTGATTATAGAGATATTCTCTAACTTTTTGTATTATCAAGCTTCTCTTTCTGAAAGTATCTCTTGTTCTTTCATTAACAATTAAATCTACATATCTTTGACGGTATTTTGTTTCCGTGTCAGACATTGTGTGATACATTTTCAACTGTTCAAGTTTTTCTTCGCTAATCTGCTTATTTGGCAGTGGAAGAAGCGATTTTGAAAGCATTTTGAATGATTTAGCTTTAATAGATAATTCTCCGCGCGGAGTTCTTCTTATTGAGCCGTAGAAGCCCAAAATATCACCTATATCAACTAACTTTAAAGTCTTTACCATTTCCGGATCCATATTTTCCTTGTGAGAAAATATCTGGATTTTTCCAGTAGTATCCATCAAGTCAATAAACATTCCAGAGTTACGTATTGCCATAACTCTGCCTGCAACAGAATAAAAATCTTCTGTTTCTTCTCCGGCAGGAAGATCTTTATACTTTTCCTGCAAATCTTTTGCATCAGCATCCTTATCAAATGCATAAGGGTATGGATTAATACCTTTATCTGCAAGTTCTGCAAGTTTTTGTATTCTAGTTTGTCTTATAGATTCTTTTGCCGATACAGGCTCTTTTGTTTGTTGTGTCATTTGTTATATCCTCATTTTCAGATTCCTATAATTAAATTTTACCATAAAATATTTTTGTGCAAAAATAAAGGTATGAGAATTCCAGCAGTTAAAAATATCAGCACAATTCAAGCTGCTAAAACCGGATTAAAGAAGGCAGGAGCTAAAATACCCAAAAAGGTAACCATTGATAATTTACCTGTAGTTGCAGGTACTGTAGGACTGCTTACGCCAATTCCTTTTGCTAGTGTTGCGTTATTTGCAATAGGTAAAGCGATACAGCTTACAATAAAAAAAATTCATAAACCTTAATCAAAAACTTTACAAATGGGTTTTAATTTGGTATACTCAATGTGTGAATAGTTTCTTAAAAAAGAACGGCCAATTTCCGTTCTTTTTTTTATACTACGGAAGCAGCTTATAAAAGGAGTCTTATGAAGCAGGATATTAACAGATACGAAATCTTAGAAAAGATAACGCCTCTCATTGAAAATACTGCAGTGAGATTTAACCTTATACCCATTGAAATTGAGTTCATAAAAGAAAATCATAAATGGTTTTTAAGGATTTATCTTTATTCATACGAAAAAGATATTACCTTAGATGACTGTGAAAATGTTACAAGAAGCCTCAATGACTTTCTGGATGAACTAATACCTGTAAAATATTATCTGGAAGTTTCTTCTCCAGGGTTAGAGAGAAAATTTAAATCTGACAAAGAATTTTTAATATTCAAAGGCAGAAGAATCAGCTTAAAGCTTAAAACACCGCTTGAAGGAGAAACAGAAAAAATTTTCAAAGGTGAAATACTGGATTGGGATGATAATACAGGCTTAAAATTTTTTAGATTTGAAGACGGAGAAGAACTGCAAATCCCAAAAGCGAATATACAGTCAGCAAAGTTATACATTGACTAGGGGAAAAGAAAGCACTAAATACAATTTTACATATAAAAAGGAGAATAAATAATGATTAAGATTGGAACAGCACTATTTGAAGCTTGCGAAGAGCTGGAAAGAGAACGCGGAATATCCAAAGAAGTATTAATAGCTTCTTTGTGTGATGCAATGGTTGCTGCATATAAAAAACATATGCACGTTAAAGAAGCTGCTAATATTGAAGCTATTTTAGACGAACAAACAGGAGAAATCGGCGTATTCAGTACAAAAACAGTTGTTGAAGAAGTCGAAGATCCTGATACACAGATTTCTTTAGAAGATGCTAAAGAAATTGACGATGAAGTAGAAGTTGATGACGAAGTTAAGATTGAAGTAACTCCGGAACAATTCGGACGTATTGCTGCCCAGTCTGCAAAACAGGTTATAACTCAGAGGATAAGGGATGCAGAAAGAAATAATATATTAAATGAATTTCTGGAAAAGAAAGGTACTCTAACAACAGGTATCATACAAAGAGTAGAAAATAGAAATGTAATTGTTAATATTGGCAAAACTGATGCAATTATGCCTCAAAAAGAACAAATTCCTCGTGAATACTACAAACCTGGAAACAGAATAAGAGTTTTTGTTCTTAATGTAAAAGAAACTAACAGATTACCTCAAGTTATTGTTTCACATGCTCATTCAGAAATCGTCAGAGAGTTGTTTGAGCTTGAAGTTCCTGAAATTGAAGATGGTATTGTTGAAATTAAATCTATTGCAAGAGAAGCTGGTTTCAGAACTAAAATAGCAGTTTGGTCAAATGATCCGGAAGTTGATTCTGTAGGTGCATGTATCGGGCCTAGAGGTTCAAGAATACAAACTATTGTTGGCGAGTTAAAAAATGAAAAAATTGATATAGTAAGATGGTCGCCGGATCCGGTAGAATACATTGTTAATGCGATTTCTCCAGCAAGAGTTGTATCTGTTGATATTATGACAGATGACGAAGAAACAAAAGATGCTCTTGTTGTAGTACCTGACGATCAATTATCACTTGCAATCGGTAGAGAAGGTCAAAACGTAAGACTTGCCCATAGATTAACTGGCTGGAAAATCGATATTAAGAGTGTTTCTCAGATGGAAAACGAAGAGGCTTCAAGAACTGCAAATTATGAATATAATGAAGAAGTTCAAGATGAAGAAGAACGTCCGGTTGATTCTGATGAAATTCAAGAAGAAATTGAAGAAGAAATGAATCAGCAAGCTATTGATGAAGAAGATATGGCACAAGAAGAAGTGGAAGAAGAAACTTCTGAAGAAGAATAAATAAAGAAGCTGGATTGATTAATCAATCCAGCTTCTCATTTTATAACTTTAACATCATTGAAATGATTTCATATATCCTTTTTAATTTTTGGGGAGAGCAACCTGCAAGCAATACTGTAATATTTTTAATAGTATCTTCATTAGACTCTGCTTTTGTAAGCAGTAATTCTACAGGAGTTATGTTAAATACTTTACAAATTTTATCTATAGTTGATGCAGCCGGCTGATAACGATTTCTCTCAATATTAGATAATCCGTTTAAGCTTAAACCAATTTTTTCAGAGAATGCATCCTGTGTAAGATTATTTTTCAAACGAAGTTCTTTTATATTATCTGCAAGTAATTTTTGATAATTCATACATAATAGTGTATAGCAATTCGCCAAATAGTTTAACATATCATATAGCCAATAATATGGCTATATAATTGTAACAATTTGTTTACATTTCAATAATATTAAGCATTTTTTTTACTGTTCATGTTTTATATATTATAGATGGTTAAAAAATGAAAGGTGAATAAAAATGTCACAAATATCTCCAATTACTGCCGGTACAATTAGTGTTAATACTAACCTAGGTAAAAGAGCAAACTCTGCCGTTATTGAGACAGAAGTAAAAAGTTTAGTAACTTCGTTGTTAAATTCAAATCCAAATATTACAGAAGATCAGATTAGAGTTGAAGTAAACAATTATTTGCAAACAATCGAAAGAAACGGGACAAAAATTGGCAAGGCAAGAATTACAGCACTTGCAAAATTGCCGGAAACAATAAGAGAATGTCGTCCAAAACCTGTTGTTTGCCCCACTGTTATTAAACCGAAGCCTGTTATGAGAACAGCAGAAATACCGACAGAAAGTTTAATTGCCAACTCACCAATTGTAAGGCCGGAAATAGTTAGTACATCTTCTAAAAAAGAATTAAAACGTGCTAAGCGTCTGAACAAACAGTTTGGAGGAGGACTTAGCGAAGTCATGCCGCAAGGTTTATCAGAACAGGAAATCTGGGAAGATGAGATGAAACAAAAAATGGTTACAACACCTCCAAAATCAAATAAACAAAATAAAAAAGAAGTAAATTCTCAATATTTAAGCCGTAAAAAGCAAAAACTACAAAAAAAACAAGCAGAAATTCAATCACAGGCAGAACATAAAAAAGCAAGATTAAAAAATACCAGAACTGCAAGAAATATTGATTACTGCACAAGAAACGGAATAATTTCATCAGAAGTTAAAGGTGCAAAAGATGCTTATAATCTAATACAACAAACTGGAGAAAAAACTCAAACTTTGCGAAAAGAAGCCATGGCGGTTTATCCTGATAATAAACCTTCTGTAACAAAAAGTGCGGAAGAAAGCGCAAAAGTGTTTATGGAAAACGGTTTTGAGCCTATTGTAAAACAACCTGAGAAGAATTACAGAACAAACAAAAATTACACAGGCGGAAGCAGTTCTTACTATCAGAAAGGAATGAGCAGAAATGCCGTATCATCAGCAGCAACAGCTTCAACAACAAGCACATCAATTACAAATGCAGGGAAAAAAGAAGTTGTTACAGAAATCAAAGAAGTAATCAAAGAGGTTCCAAAAACAAACAAATGGCTTATAGTCGGAGCCGTTGCGGGAGGCGGAATTCTAGGATGGTTAGGTAGAAAAATATTTGATAATAACAAACAAGCTTCATAAAAAAAACGGAGATTATTTAATCTCCGTTTTTTTATTGTCTTCTTCTTTTTCATTTAACTTTAATTCTGTTTCCCGTGCCTTAAGCATTGCCTGAATTATTTTATCATCCTGAGTCTGCTTTTTTATATCAGCAAAAACAGCTTTTAGTTCCTCTTCATTTAAGCCTTGAGGTGTTTTCATACAAACAACAACACGTTCTTTTCTGAAAGTAAAATATGAAGCAACAATAATCCCCCATAACAATACCCCCTGAATAATTCCTATAGAAGGAGCATTATTCACTAAAGACGCCAGCACGTTCCAAATATTCATTGCTACCCAGCCTGGAAATACGATGAAACCCGCAACAAGGCAGCAACCTACCATTACAAGCATTATTAGTCCTTTAACACCCTTTATCTGTATAACATTTAAATTCTTTTTCATATACTTATCCTATAATTTTCAGAAATTCATCCTCATTCAATATTATAACACCTAAATTTTGAGCTTTGTCCAATTTTGAACCAGGATTATCACCAGCTACGACATAAGAGGTCTTTTTAGAAACGGAAGAAGATGTCTTTCCGCCTTTAGCTTTAATTCTTTCTGCAGCCTCATCTCTTGTCATGCTTGCTAAAGTTCCGGTTAGAACAAATGTTTTACCAGCAAGTTCATCGGTTCTGGTTTGAATATTGTTTTCAAAGATTAATCCTAGTTTTTTAAATTCAACAATCATTTCAATATTAGATGGATTATGAAAATATTCATAAATACTTTGGGCAATTTTATCACCAATACCTTCTATGTTTGATAAAGTTTCTACAGATGCATCCATTAATGCCTCAACAGAACTAAATTCACCAGCAATTATATCAGCAGTTTCTTTTCCCACATGCCTTATAGAAAGTGCTGTTAAAAATCTTGAAAGAGGACGCTCTTTGCTTGCCTGAATAGAATTATACATATTTGCGGCAGATTTTTCTTTTACAAGCTCTAGTTTTAAGAAATCATCCATGGTTAATTTATAAAAATCAACGGGAGATTTAACAAGGCCTAAAGAAAACAGCTGCTCAATTATAGAAGGCCCGATAAAATCTATATCCATAGCATCCTTTGAAACCCAGTATTCAAGTTTTGCTTTAATTACCGACGGACACAAGTCATTGGAACAGTATAAATTTACTTCACCTTCTCTGGTTACAAGCGGAGCATCACATTCCGGACATAAAGCAGGTGGTTCATATACAGGCAAGCTATTATGCTCCGGTGTATCAACTACTTTAATAACCTTAGGGATAATTTCGGCAGCTTTTTTTATAAGAACTCTGTCACCAATTCTTACATCAAGCCGCTTTATTTCATCAAAATTATGAAGGCTTGCTCTTGAAACTGTACTTCCGGCAAGCAATACAGGTTCAAGTATAGCAACAGGAGTAACCGCCCCTGTTTTTCCAACGCCGTTTTCTATTTTTAAAAGTTTTGTAGACATTTCCTCTGGAGGAAATTTAAATGCTGTTGCCCACTTTGGCGCCCTTGCTGTAAATCCCATTTCTCTCTGGCAGGAAAGAGGATTTACCTTTATAACAACTCCATCAGTAGCGTAATCTAAGTCAAATCTTTTATTTTCCCATTCTTTACAGAATTCAATTGCACCGTCAATATTTTTAACTAATTTTATATTTGGGTTTGTTTTAAAGCCAAGTTTTTTAATAAATTGAATACTATCCCAGTGTGTATCAGGTAAATTTTCAGCCTTCTCTATTATTGCTGTGTATGTAAACATAGATAAATCTCGTTTTGCAGTAATTGTGCTGTCAAGCTGTCTTAGAGATCCTGCAGCTGCATTTCTGGGATTTGCAAAAGGCTTTTCTCCATTTTTTAAATTTTCATCATTAAGCTTTTCAAAAGAAGTTTTAGGCATATATATTTCGCCTCTTACTTCAAGATCCGCCTTTTCAAAAAGTTTCAGCGGTATCGCTTTAACCGTTTTGAGATTTTGTGTAATTTCTTCCCCTACAATACCGTTTCCTCTTGTTGCACCCTTAACAAAAATACCGTCTTTATAAGATAGAGCAATTGCAAGCCCGTCTATTTTTAGCTCACATACCAATTCTATATCCGGTCCACATTCTTTTGTAACTCTTTCATACCACTTGCGCAACTCATCATAATTGTATGTATTATCAAGGCTATAAAGTCTGTATTTATGCTTAACTTCTTCAAAACCGCTGCTTATACCTCCTACGCGCTGCGTAGGGCTGTCTGGAGTAATAAGCTCCGGATTATTAATTTCCAGCTCCTTTAATTCATTAAACAGCTTATCATACTCATAGTCACTGACAAGAGGGTTATCAAGGACATAATAGTTATAACCAAGCTTATTTAGCTCTTCTCTCAAAAAATTAATTCTGCTTTTCGTATCCATAACTACCTCTTAAAATAGCAGCCATTATCCAAAATGTAAATTGGATCTGTGGTCTAAAAAATACTGTGTCTACTATGCCATGGATAAGAATACCCGTAATAGATACTATGGCGCATACAACATATATTGACTGAATATTTTTTAACGCATTCTTTATTAGCATTATAATAAATCCTAAAAAGGCAATAAGAGCAAATACTCCACTTTCTACAGCAATTTCCAGATATATATTATAAGCACTTAATGCATCAAAACCGGTTTTCATGTATAATCCATATATTTCTCTAAAATTCTGGTTTCCAACTCCAATTCCCAAAATCCAGTTATCTTTAAACATATCAAGGCAAGAGTGATAAACATTAAATCTAAAAGAATTAGAGCTGTCCCCCCTCATAGCAAAAATTGAGAATACTCTTGCTCTAAGAGCAGAAATAGAAACAACTACAAAGGCCATAAATGCACAAATAGCAGCAGAAACCGTTGTAAAAAGTTTTTTATATGACGGCTCAAGTCTTTTATAAATAATTGCTCCTAATACGAGAAGTTCAAAAAATAAACCAATATATGCTCCCCTGCATCCGGTTAGAATTATTGCAGATGCACTCAATATAAACCCCGGAATACCGAATCTTTTAGGCAGAGTAATAAAAGATGGCAATATAGCAAGCATATAACCCCCAAATAGATTCGGATTGTAAGGTTTTAATGTACCATAAACCCTTGTCATAACTTCCTCTGGATTTAATCTTGAAGTATCCTGCCAGCCGGAAATTTCACCAACAGATGAAAAATTTTGCAAAAAAGCAACTATTGTTTCAATTGACGCACAAACTGCAAGTGCAAGTAGAAAATATTTAATTTTATCCTTGTTATCTTTTAAATAGTGTATCAAAGTAACATAAAACCCAACATAAGTCAGCGTTTTGAAAAACCCCTTTAAACTTAAATAAAATAAAGAAGAGCCTGCTACACTAATTATTACAATTATAAAATACAGAAGCAAAAATTTATCAGCAGCAGTTAACGAAAATTTTTCTCCAGATTTTGTAATAAGCTTTACCATCGTTAAAATCATTGCAAACAAAGCAAAGTAACCGATAAAGTCTGATGAAGCTGCTGTAGAAGTAAAAATTACCAGAAGAATATTTACTCCAATTAACCAATCAATTTTTTGCAGGAAGAAACTTTTATCATATATTAGTTTGAATATACTTTGAAATTTGTACAAAATGCTGTTCAAAAACACCTTTAGCACCCCCAGTACTAACCAACAGTATTATTGGCACCGGCATCTTCGATATCTGCATCTGTTTTTACTCTCACGTCAGATATAGTACCGTTAAATTTATAATTATTGCCTTCTAATGTTACAGGAAGCCCCATTTTAATTTTATTTCCGCCGACAACTGCACCGTCTTTTGTAATTTTTGCAGTATCAGTTATTGTTACTACTGCATCAAAAATAGCCGGTTGTGCCGGATCAGGAACTAAAAATATAGCATCTTTCCCTCTGGAAGCTGGTGAAAAGGTTTTGCGCGGTTCTGATTTGACATCAACAACAGAAAGTTCTGTGTATGGAACATTTCTAATTGTTATAAAAGTGTTATCTCCGGACTTTACAGGAAATTCCTGTCCTGTTACAGTTACACCGCGCAAAAATACCTGAAATGTAATCGGAGAAGTTGCTTCAATTTGTTTATCAGCAGTCTGTCTGAAATGTTTTGTTGTTGCAATACCTATGATAAGTGCTATTATCACCCCTAAAACGATTATTATATCAACAATATTAAACTTCCCGAATATATTCTTCATATTTATTCTCCTTCATCAATATTAATCTTTTCTGGAATAGAATTCAAAATTTCCTCTATAGATGTAGTAGCACATCCATATTGTTTGACCACTAATCCAGCTGCAATATTACCAATAATAGCTGCATAGACTGGTTCTGCCCCGGCTGCTAAAGCCAGAGTAAAAAGGGCTGTAACGGTATCACCGGCACCGGTCACATCAAAAACTTCGGCCTTATTAAACACCGGAATATGTGCATATTTACCATTATTGTCAATAACAACCATTCCTTCTGCCCCGCAGGTTATTAAAACGGCTTCTGCACCAGATTGCTCTAAAAGTATATTTCCGGCCTTAATATAATCTTCTTTATTCTTAAGATAAAATCCGACATGTTTTTGAGTATCAGGTAAATTCGGGGTCATTGAAGTAACACCGTAATATCGGTCTAGATTTCTTTGAGCATCAACAATGACCTTTTTACGATGCTTCTTTGCCGAATTTATTACAGCACTTATCACATTGTCTGAAAGAGTGCCAATATGATAATCAGACAAGATTACAGCATCATATTCTGGAACAAGTTTTTCTATTGCATCAATAAGCTTCGTTTCAGTTTCTTTTGATATTGGTTCGTTTGTCTGCCTGTCAATTCTTACAATCTGTTGAGTAATAGAATGTGAGCAAGAGCCTGAAATTCTTGTCTTGGTAATTGTTTTTCGTGTTTTGTCTGTTATTAAAGAACTACAGTTTATATTTGCCTCTTCAAAAGCTCTTTTTAAATCTAGAGCCTGATAATCTTCTCCTATAACTCCAATAACAGAAACTTTTCCATCATTTATATCTGCAACGTTATGCGCAGCATTAGAAGCTCCGCCCAATATAAATTTTGTATGAGTATGCTGAAGTATAATAACCGGAGCTTCTCTAGAAATACGTTCGGTATCTCCATAAACCATCTCGTCTAACGCTAAATCTCCGACGACAAGAATGCTCTGATTTCCCAGCTTTCTTACTAGATTCTTTAACTTTTCGTTATCTATAAACATCTCAATATCTCTTACGATTGCCTAATGACTAAATATCATATATAATATATTTATATCATACTACAAACATGAAAAGAGAGTCATACATGGCTGAGAAGAATGCATTTAATTCAATCAATAAAGATTCAATGGATATCAATGAACTGGCATCCTTAAATGACGATATCTCACCAGAATTAATTGACCAGCTCCAGCAAAAATTAACTCAAGATGCACAGAGTATGGGGGAAGAAAAAGCTTCTAAAATAAGCCCCAATTTTGATGTTAACGATGATACAACACTCTTTGAGGAACCTCAGGTTAATGAAACCAACACTCAGGAGCCCCAAAAGCCTGAACATACGTCCGAGAAAAAAGGTTTTAATTTAGATAAAAACTTTGATGATAATTTTATAAAAAAATATAAAGCCAAGCTAAATAAGCAACAAGAAACTGGAGGTAAAGATAAAAAAGAAGAGCCTGAAGATACAATCAGCAGTGCAGCCTTTTCTTCCACAATTGATAATAGTGAAAATATTGAACAAATTACTAAAGGAAATATTTCTGAAAGAGCTATCACACAGGAACAAAAAAACTATAATGACAGCTTAGATTTTCTGGATGGAAATATTAAATATTCAAAATATGTTATCTATATTGACCCGCAAAATGTTGATTTTATTGATAGTTTAACAGTTAAGGAACGTAAAAATTTAATCAATAAAATACTAAGAGAACAGGATGATATTGCTATAACAAAACAACGTTTTAAAATTATTAACACAATTATCAAACATGCTATAGTTGCAATACTCACAATAACGCTTTCTATACCTGTAATCTATTGGACAATTAATGCATCTTTAGAAGCTACAATAAATAATTATAGACGTTCACAGACAATCTTCCAAACTCTTTATAAAGAAAATGGAAAGATTAATATGAGCAAATAATTAATCCTCTTTTTTACCAATGATTTGATCTGCAACAGCCATTCCAAGTTTATATCCGGCAATTGAAGCGCAAACAAAACCTAAACCTTTTAACATACCCGGTACAAATTTTAAAGACTTATTACATAGTTTTGTTGTTTCGCAGTAATCATTTAAGGCACTAACCTGCTTGTCAATAAACGGATTATTTTTATATAATCCATCTTTTGTTATTACAACTTTATTATTGTCTATAATTTTATACTTACCATCTTTTGCAACAAGATGTTTTTCTCCATTAAGCAATTCATACAAACCGTCATTTTCTACTTTCATTGTATCAGGATTAAATTTGCTTGTTTTAGGCATACCAATTAATTTCTTAGCAGCTGCTTCTGATGCAAACATAGTAGAAATAGCTAAGCCTTCACGTATAGCACTATCTGTCTTATCATCAGAAGTTAAAACTTTTACAGCTCCAGTAGCACATATCAATGGGTTTATATGGTCTGCGGTAAAACTCATAACTTTCCCAATACCTGACAGAACTTTATCTCCCTTTGATAATGCTTTAATAGACTCTTCTGCACTAGTTATACTTGATGCTAATGTATTTTTGGATTCTTTTGCAATACTGGTAACTCCTTCTGCAGCTTTTAATATCTGGCCTCCAGCAATGTTCATATTCATTGCACCAACATAAGGATTACCTGCTGTAAGAGCATCTGCACCTGATTGAGTTCTTCTTGTACAGAATGTTCCGTTTGAAAATACTAGTGGCATTATTGCTAAACCTGATGTCATTCACTAATCCTTTACAACACTAATGTAAACACACTACATTTATATAAAGTATTTTGTATAAAAAAAATTTCACAGAAAACAAAAATCTTTACATATTTTAATAAAATATATTATGCTTCTTCAGATTCGTTAGTTTCAATCACAGGTTCTCTATATACTTGAAGTTTTGTAATTCTGGCTCCATCAACCTCTTTTACGGTAAATGTTAAACCATTAAAAGATACTGAATCTCCAACTTCTGCTATTCTGCCTAATAGTTTAACAACAAGTCCTGCTATTGTATCTACGTCATCTTCTTCAAATTGCGATTCCTTCAAGCCAAAAAATTCAACAAACTCATCAATTCTCATCATTGCATTTGCAAGATAAGTATTTTCTCCGATTTCTTTTATATCAGCCTCAGCGTCTTCATCAAATTCATCTTGAACATCGCCAATAATTTCTTCAAGAACATCTTCAAGAGTAATTAATCCTGATGTACCACCAAATTCATCTATTACAACTGCAATCTGGCAATGTCTTTTTTTAAATTCAATAATAAGATTATCAAGAGTCATTGTTTCAGGAATAAGAATAAGAGGTCTTATTAATTTATTTATAGAAAATGTATCTTTTGTCATAGCAAGAGTATACAAATCTTTAACGTGAATAAAACCTAAGATTTTATCAATATTATCCTCGTAAACAGGATAGCGTGTATATTGATTTCCAAGAGTTTCTTTTGTCAATTCTTCATATGAGATATCATTAGGAATACATACCATATCAGTTCTAGGAATCATGACCTGTTTAGCCATTAAATCCGAAAATTTAAACATATTATGAAGCATTTCCGCTTCCGTTTCGTTTAAAACACCTTCATTGTAGCTGGCATCTACAAGCATATCCAATTCTTCTGTTGAATGCACTAGTGATGCATCTTCTGAATTAGCATGACAGGCGGCTAAAATTTTGTTGCCAGATACTTCCAGAAGCCATACAAACGGTTTGAACAAAGTTATAAACATATCCATTGGTGTTGCAATCAATAAAGAAAGCGTTTCCGGATGTCTTAAAGAAATACACTTTGGAAGCTGTTCTCCAAGTAATACATGGAAATATGTAACCAATATAAATGAAATTGGTACTGCTATTATATGGGCCGACATTCTGCCAGCTGAATGAGCAAAAATATTAATCACAGGTTCAATAATTTGAACAATAGTTGATTCTGCAACCCAACCTAGAGCGATACTTGCAATTGTTACCCCGAGTTGAGCTGCGGCAAGCATTCTATTAACATCATTTACTAATTTTAAAGCTTTTTTTGCATTTGAATTTCCTTCATTACATAGCTGTTCTAAGCGAGTTTTTCTAACTTTAACAAGCGAGAACTCCGCTGCTACGAAAAAGGCATTTACAAAAAGCAAAAATAAAATGATAAAAATATTAATAAAAAAGTCTGTCAGGTCCATTTACTCTCTTATACCTTTAAAGTTATACTTATAATTTTACAATAGAGTATAATATTTTGCAATCTTTTAGTATCCATACTATAATAAAATGTATGAAAACAGGCGCATTTATAGTTCCTACTGGAGTGGGAGCCTCTATTGGAGGGTTTGCAGGAGATGCAAGTATATGGGCAAGAAAATTTGCAGAAAAATGCAGATTAATTGTAAATCCAAATGTTGTTAACGCTGCATGTTTTTCCGGTATTACTGAGAAAATGTTATATGTTGAAGGATATTCTCTGGATGAATTTTTTAAGGGAAATTTGTACTTAACACCTTCTTATCACAATAAAATCGGAATTATTTTTGATAAATCTATAAGCCAGCCTGTATTAAATGTTCATATAAATACAATAAATGCCGTTGAAACGGTTTATGGCCTTGATATTTGCGGATATGAAATTACAGATGAAGAAGTTGGGGTTGACTTTTTTATAGATAAATCCGGGGCTTCAATGGGAAATGTAAAAAATCTTCAGACACTTAAATATGCTGCTCAAAATTTGTTAAGAAAAGGTGCAGAAGCAATTGCAGTTGTATGCCATTTCCCAGATGAACAGGGAGATGATTATGCAAACGGTGTAGGAGTAGACCCAGTAGGGGGAGTGGAAGCAATAATTTCTCACTATATATCAAAAGAATTTATTATCCCTTGTGCACACGCTCCTGCTTTTGATGATATTAATATTTCTACTGAAATTGTTGACAAACGTTGTGCTGCAGAATATATAACACCGACCTTTCTTCCCTGCATATTGCTAGGGCTTAATCAAGCGCCTTTGCTTAGCTATTCTGGAACTATATCCATTTCGGATTTAGATTTCCTAATTGTTCCATATAATTCAATAGGAAATATACCTGTTCTCGAAATGGCAAAACGAGGGAAAAAAGTTTATGCTGTTAAAGAAAATAAAAGTGTCTTAAATGTGACTCCTGAAAACTTTAATAAATGTTCAATAGTAAATACTTATCAAGAACTGTATAATAAGCTATTTAACTAAAAAGACCGGATATAAATCCGGCCTTTTTAAATTTATTCAGTAAGCACTATTTAAATTTTACTGTATTATTTTCTGCAAGGAATTGTGTTACCTTTTCATTTAAAGCTTGCTGAGAAATAGCATTAAATACTCCTGGAGTTTGTGATAATTGCTTTATCATTGTAGGAGTATCCATCTGATACATACGTCCAATTTCTGATAATTTAGCGCCAAATTCAGCCTGAGAAACAACGAGATTTTCTTCTTTAGCAATTTTATCAATTACAAGAGAATTTTTTACTCTCATAGCAGCATCTTCCTTTAAGCTGTTCATAATATTGTCATACCCTTGTGCTTCAACCGCCTGATCCCAAGAGAATCCTTGCATAGAAAGTTTTTGCTTATATTCTTCTGCAAGCTGATCAGCTTCTCTATCTATCATTGATTGTTGAATTTCAACTTTAGCATCACCGGTAACTTTTTCAAAAATAGCTTTTTCTGAATTTGTTCTATCAATATCAGCTTTTTGAGTATCTAAATATTTTTGAATATCAGCCTTCAAATCATCAACAGTTTTGAACGGACCAACTTTTTGAGCAAATTCATCTGTTAATTCAGGAAGCACTTTTGCTCTAATTTCATTAACTTTACATTTAAATACAGCTGGCTGCCCTGCAAGTTTCTTTTCATGATATTCTTCAGGGAAAGTAACATTTATTTCAAATTCTTCCCCAAGAGTTCTATCTGCAAGTTGTTCTGCAAAACCAGGAATAAAGCTTGAATGAGCTAAATCCAATGTATAATTTTTTGCATCGCCATGTTCAATTTTTTCACCATTAGAAAAACCTTCAAAATCAAATACAATAGTATCTGTATTTAATGTCTTTCTATCCGTTACAACAACTGTTGTTGCGTGTTGTTCCAACAAGCTGTCAATTGATTTTTGAAGAGCATCTTCCGGAGTTTTGTATTCTTCAACTTCAATGGTTAAACCTTTATATTCCCCTAAAGTAACTTCTGGTCTTAATTCTAATTTAGCAACGATTCTTAAGTCTTCTCCTATTTTGTAGTCATAAGACTCAACATATGGCTGAGCTACTACGTCAAAGTCATTTTCTTTTATAACTTCAGAAAAAATCTTTGGCAAAGCTCCTTCTAAAGCTTCATGTTTAATTCTTTCTTCTCCAATATTTTGTTCTACAATATTTCTAGGAGCCTTTCCTTTTCTAAAACCTGGTATATTTACATACTGAGCTAATCTCTTAGCTGCGTTGTTATAATAGTTAACTGCATCTTTAGCTGGAACTTCAATATCTACTTTTACAATATTTTCCGGCTGTTTCTCAATAGTTGTTTTCATTTATTAGTCCTCTTTTCCATTAGTTTATACATTATAAAACTACTACAAACAGAGGATATTGTAAAGCTTGCAATAAAAACGGCGCAAGTAAAACTTGCGCCGAAATTTTATACCTCTCTTAATTATTCATTATCAGAAGCATTATCTGATGCAGGCAATTCAGGAGCACCAAACATACCTTCAATTTCTTCCAAAATTGCAGCAGGTTTTCTAGCCTGGTTTCTCTGAGCTGCACGTTTCTGAGCTTCTTTATCACGTTCTTCACTAGCGTAAGTCAAGTGATGGAAGCCTGTACCAGCAGGGATAAGACGACCAATGATAACGTTTTCTTTCAAACCTCTCAATAAATCCTTCTTACCATCTACAGCTGCTTCTGTTAAGATTCTGGTTGTTTCCTGGAATGAAGCTGCTGAAATGAAACTTTCAGTATTCAAAGATGCCTTTGTTATACCTAAAAGCATATATTCACATGTAGCTTCCTGACCATCATGTTCTCTTACTGCTTTGTTTTCATTTTCAAAAGTTTGAACTTCAACCAATTCACCCGGTAATAAGTTTGTATCTCCAGAGTCAACAACTCTTACTTTCTTTGTCATCTGACGAACAATAATTTCAATGTGTTTATCAGCGATTTCAACACCTTGAGAGCGGTATACACGCTGAACTTCATCTACTAAGTATTGTTGTGCTTCTTCCGGACCGCAAAGTCTTATTACATCATGCGGGTTCAAAGGACCGCTTGTTAAAGGCTGACCTTTTTTAATCTTTTGTTTATTTTGAACTACAATGCTTGCGTCGATTGCAAATTTAATTTCAGTTCTGCTTCCGCCTTCTGTTGCTAGGAACAATCTAGGAACGTCATCTTCAATTTCAATTTCTGCAACACCGTCAGTTTCTGCTAATATAGCACAATCTTTAGGTTTTCTTGCTTCAAGAAGTTCTTCAACTCTCGGAAGACCTTGAACGATATCACCTGTTTTTTCTCTTTCAAATACAAGAGTTGCAAGCATATCACCTCTAAGAACCAGAGAACCTTCTTCTACCTGTAACATTGTTCCCGGGCTAATCAAATACGGACGACCGTTTCTAATTGTAACTGATTTTGCAGAAACATCTACAATCTTACCGGAAACTGTTGCAGCTTCACCTGATTCAGCAAGCACTGTATCAAGTTTAATGAAGTCACCTTTTTTAACAGTTGGTTTTGATTTTGTATCAATAACTGTTTCAAAGTTTGCACAGTTTAAAAGCAATCTTCTGGATTCAGTTACATCACCCTTAATAGATGCTACTCCATCATTTAACGCCAATACTTCTGTTTTAGCGATAGGAGTTTTTGGCTCAATAACCTGTCCGTTTTCAACAAGAAGTTCTGTCTGTAATGAACTGTTCATTTTAGAGTTTCCTTCAAGTTCACGACGAACAATTAATGTTTCAAGAACAACAATCTTAAGTTCTCCCTTTTCATCAAGCTCTACCAAACCTTTTAGGTGTGATAAATAACCTTGCATTTGAAGAACAAGACTTGTTCTTGTAAGAGTTGCACCGTCAAGATTTCTAACTCTTGCACCATCTTTGTATTGTAACTGGGTTACTGGAACAATGTTAATCAATTCATCAGTTGTATTAAATCCGATTGTCACATCCTTAGGTTCAATGAACATAGGTTGTACAGGTCTTACAAGAATTTGTATAGGTTTGTCTTCTAATGATTCTTCTTCTAAAGATGTTGTGTCGATTTCTTCATCCAAATCATCAATATCTAAATCATCAAAATCCATTTCCATTATTGTAACAATAGAAGTTTCTTTTGCTTTGATACCTTTAGCAATAGTAGTTCCGGCTTCAACAACAGAACCTTCTTCAACCTTAAGTTCAGACACATTTGAAAGCGTATGAACTTCACCAGGTCTGATTGTTACTTCGTGGATAACTTCATTAAATTCTTTAAATTCAACAATACCATCGATATGACAATATACGTCTTTTACTACTTCTGTACCGGCAGTAACAAATGTTCCATTATCAACCATTTTTAAAGAAGCATCTTTATTAATCTGGTGAACTTCTTCAGGAACAAATACAATGTTACCAGGTTTTGTAACGATTTGATTATCATCAACTTCAATGTCTACATACTTGATTTCACCGGAGGATGAAACAGAGCATTCGTCATCAATAAGTTCGGCAATAATCATACCGTTTTCAACAGTTGTATCAATAGGAGCTTTTACGATGTATTTTTCACCAGTTTTCTTAACTGTCCACAACTGTTCTTTCTTAGTCTGCTCAAAAGTTGCATTTGCAGGCATCAATGATGCAATTACAATTGTAATTTCTTTACCTTGAACAATCTTATTAATTTTATTTTTGCCGGATTTAACAGCTTCAACCACTAAATCTTCTGAATAACGAACTTCACCGCCATGTTCAGAAATCATTATTGTTTCTGCTAATCTATCCCCGGCTTTTACTTTTTGTTCATCACTTACAAGCACTTTTGAACCGCCAGGCAAGTTATAAACATCACCGCCGATAATCCATACAATGCCGTTTTTATTAGCGGTTCTTGAAATGTTACCTTGTCTGTCTTTCTTTTCATCAGCAACAAAATCTTCAAATAATACCATACCTGACATATCAGCGTTAATATCTTTAGTAGCTTTTTCTGTCAAACGGCCGGCATCATTTGATGATGGTTTGTATTCAGCAAGTTTAAAGTTCTTATCAATTTTCATACCATCTTCAAAGAATACTGTTGCACCTGCTGGAATATGGTATGAAGTTGATTTTTTAGCACCTTTAACTTCAATATCAGCTTCATAAATAGATACTCTAACAACATCACCGTGACGAGTTCTGAGTTCTCTTGTTTTCAACTTAGATTCTACAGTACCGGCTTCTGCTGCATGAATTTCTTTTGTAGCTTCTTTTACACCAACAGCACCACCTGTGTGGAATGTTCTCATTGTTAACTGTGTACCAGGTTCACCGATTGACTGAGCAGCGATAATACCGATTGCTTCACCAACATCTACTAATTTCTGAGTTGTCATTGCCCAGCCGTAACATTTCTGGCAAACACCATATTCAAGACCACAGGTTAAACCTGAACGCACTTTAAGTTCCTGAAGATTTAAGTGAGCAAGCTTTTTGATGTCTTTTCTATCTAAAGTAGTATCTTTTGCAACAAGAAGTGTTGTTCCATCTTCATCAAACACATCCTGAGCAACTGTTCTGCCTAATAATCTGTCAATTAGCGGAACAATTATATTATCACCATCGCAGATTGGCTTCATATTAATATATTTATCACCGCCGCAATCTTCTGCTCTGATGATTACATCCTGAGCAACGTCAACAAGACGTCTTGTTAAATATCCTGAGTCAGCAGTTTTAAGAGCTGTATCTACAAGACCTTTTCTTGCACCGTATGAAGAAATAATATATTCAGTAACAGACAAGCCTTCTTTAAAGTTTGATGTAATAGGCAAGTCGATAATCTGACCTTGTGCGTCTGCCATCAAACCTCTCATACCAACCAGCTGTGATACCTGAGATAAGTTACCTCTTGCTCCGGAGAATGCCATCATGTATACAGGGTTTAATTTATCAAAGTTTTCAACAACCTGTTCTGTTAACTTTGCAGTTGTTTCTGACCAGGTATCAATAACCTTTGTATATCTTTCAACTTCTGTAATTTCACCTTTTAAATATCTATTTGTAGACTTTTCAATTTCCTGTTCAGCTTCTTTTAAAAGTTCTTTCTTTGATTCTGGAACTGTAAGGTCAGCAATAGAAATTGTTACGCCTGATCTTGTTGCATATTTATACCCTAAATTTTTAAGAGTATCTGCAAGTTCTGCAGTTTTGGCTCCGCCAAATTCAAGATAAATCTGAGCAAGCAATTTGTTCAAGCCCTTTTTATCCATCTGTTTGTTGATGAAATCAAGGGAATGAGTTTTTGCATGTGTATAAGTATTTTCCATAGTTATATATTCCTCAATTTTTCTTTTTCTCGAAGGGAAATTTCCCTGCTATTATGCTAATGCCTTTCTAACAGCTTCGTTGAATATAATTCTACCAACAGTAGTTTCTATTCTCTTGCCTTTTTCATCACGAACCACAATCTTATCGTGAAGCGTAATTACCTTAGCTTCCAATGCAGCAATTGCATCTTCAAAGCTGTAGAAGTAACCTTTCACTTCTTGTTCAGGATCTTTTAATATTGTTAAGTAGTAAAGACCTAGAACCATATCTTGTGAGTGAGTGATGATTGGCTTACCATTAGCAGGAGCCAAAATATTATTTGTAGCTAACATAAGCATTCTTGCTTCTGTCTGAGCTTCAATTGAAAGTGGAACGTGAACAGCCATTTGGTCACCGTCAAAGTCAGCGTTGAACGCTGTACATACAAGCGGGTGAAGTTGAATTGCACGACCTTCAACCAATTTAGGTTCAAAAGCCTGAATACCAAGTCTGTGAAGGGTTGGAGCACGGTTAAGCATTACCGGATGTCCGTCAATTATCTCTTCTAAGATATCCCAGACTTTAGCATCTGAACGTTCAATCATTTTCTTTGCAGATTTAATGTTTTGAACATATCCTCTTTCAATTAATTTATTAACAACAAACGGTTTAAATAATTCAATTGCCATTTCTTTTGGTAAACCGCACTGGTTAAGCTTCAATGAAGGCCCAACTACGATTACAGAACGGCCTGAATAGTCAACACGTTTACCTAATAAGTTCTGACGGAAACGTCCCTGTTTACCTTCAATAATATTAGATAAAGATTTCAGTGCTCTGTTGTTAGGACCAACAACAGTTCTTCCGCGTCTGCCGTTATCAATAAGAGCATCAACAGCTTCCTGTAACATACGTTTTTCGTTTCTTACAATAATTTCAGGAGCACCCATTTCCAATAATCTTTGTAAACGGTTATTTCTATTAATAACTCTTCTGTATAAGTCATTCAAATCAGATGTTGCAAATCTGCCGCCATCCAACTGCACCATTGGTCGTAAATCAGGAGGTGTAACAGGAAGAACATCCATAATCATCCAAGTTGGATCAGTTTCAGAAGAAATTAAAGAATCTAATAATCTTAATCTCTTGATTAACTTACCTTTTCTCTGTACAGAAGTTACATGCCCAGCCAATTCTGTTCTAATTTCATCAGCAAGCTCATGAACATTGATTTCACCAAGTAATTGCTTGATTGCTTCTGCACCTATTCCTACTTCAAGCTTAGATTCTTCATTTTCCATAATGAAATCTTCATATTCTTCTTCGCTTAAAAGCTGGAATTTTTTGAATGGACTATCAGCAGGGTCAATTACAACATAATTATTGAAGTAAATAACCTGTTCCAAATCCTTCAATGTCATATCAAGAAGTAAGCCAAGATATGAAGGTATTCCTTTTAAGAACCAGATATGAGAAACCGGAGCTGCAAGCTTAATGTGTCCCATTCTGTGGCGTCTTACCTTTGAATCAGTAACTTCAACACCGCATCTTTCGCAGATAATACCTTTATGGCGAACTCTTTTATATTTTCCGCAATAGCATTCCCAGTCCTTTGTTGGTCCAAAAATTCTTTCGCAGAATAAACCATCTCTTTCAGGTTTTAAAGTTCTATAGTTAATTGTTTCAGGTTTTGTAACCTCGCCGTAAGACCACTTCAAAATTCTTTCAGGTGAAGCGATGCTTATGCGTATATAATCAAAATAATCAATACTTGTAGACAATTTTCTATCTCCTTATATTTCACCCAGTGTAGCAGAAGTATCAAAGAAGTTAATATTTAACAACTCTGAATCAATGTCTGACAAAGTTCTCTTTGGAGCAGCTTTGCGCAAATCGTCCATATCCGACATTAAATCTACTTCTACACCGTTTTTCTTAGCAACTGTAATATCTAAACCGATACTTTGCAATTCTCTTACAAGTACCTTAAATGATTCAGGAATACCAGGTCTTGGAATATTGTCCCCTTTAACAATTGCTTCATAAGCTCTGTTACGTCCGTTAACGTCATCTGATTTGATTGTTAACATTTCTTGCAGAGTATATGCAGCACCGTAAGCTTCCAATGCCCAAACTTCCATTTCACCGAATCTTTGTCCGCCGAACTGAGCCTTACCGCCTAATGGCTGTTGTGTTACTAATGAGTAAGGACCTGTTGAACGAGCGTGGATTTTATCATCAACAAGGTGAACAAGTTTCAGAATATAAGATAAACCAACTGCGATAGGCTCATCAAACGGTTCACCGGTTCTACCATCGATAAGGTAAACCTTACCATCTTCTCTAACCCAGTCACATCCGGATTCTTTAATACCTCTTACAAGTTCTGCCTTTGTAGCGATTTCAGATTGGTTATCACCGTATCTTTCATCGAATGAAGGTGCTTCGTAGTGTTCACCTGTAAGATACGCTGCCAAACCTAATAAGCATTCATATGTTTGACCAACATTCATACGGGAAGGAACACCAAGAGGGTTCAATACTATATCTACCGGAGTACCATCAGGTAAGAACGGCATATCTTCTTTTGGAAGTATTCTTGATACGATACCTTTGTTTCCGTGACGTCCTGAAAGTTTATCACCTACAGATACCTTACGTTTTTGAGCGATATAAACTCTGATTACTGTATTTGCACCAGGCGGCAATTCGTCACCTTTTTCACGGTCAAATACCTTAACATCAAGAACTCTTCCGCCTTCACCATGAGGAACTCTTAATGAATTATCCTTAACATCTCTTGCCTTTTCTGCGAAGATTGCTCTTAACAGTTTTTCTTCAGGCGGATGCTCTGATTCACCCTTCGGAGTTACTTTACCTACTAGAATATCATCCGCATAAACTCTGGCACCGATACGAACAATACCGCGTTCATCAAGGTGTCTTAGAGCTTCTTCTGATACATTCGGAATTTCTCTTGTGATTTCTTCCGGTCCGAGTTTAGTTTGTCTTGCATCAATTTCTAATTTTTCAATGTGAACTGATGTAAATATATCATCATGTACGCATCTTTCAGAAAGCAGGATAGCATCTTCGAAGTTATATCCTTCCCAAGGCATGTATGCTACCAGAATGTTTTTACCGATTGAAAGTTCTCCGCAGCTTGTAGATGCACCATCTGCTATTACATCGCCTGCGTGAACCTTGTCACCTTCATGAACAATTGGTTTCTGGTTAATACATGTATCCTGGTTTGAACGTACATATTTCATTAATGTATGTAAGTGTTGTTTGCCGTTTACATCTCTAATGATGATTTCTTCACCCACAACTCTTTCAACAACACCGTCAACTTTTGCACAAACTACCATACCTGAGTCTTTTGCAACTCTTCTTTCCATACCAGTACCAACAACCGGTCTTTCAGTTATAAGAAGAGGTACTGATTGACGCTGCATGTTTGAACCCATCAATGCACGGTTAGCATCGTCGTGTTCAATGAACGGAATCATTGATGTTGCAACAGAGATAATCTGAATAGGGCAAACACCCATATAGTCAACTTTTGAAGAGTCACTCATAATAAATTCTGATCTGTAACGAACCGGAATTTGAGCAGCTTTAAAAGTATTATCAGGATTTAATTGAACGTCAGCCGGAGCGCAACGGAAATTTTCATCTTCGTCAGCTGTCATATAAACAACTTCATCCGTTACAACACCATCTTTTACAACAAAGAATGGAGATTCAATAAATCCATAATCATTAACTCTTGCGTGAGTAGCTAATGAACCAATCAAACCTGCGTTTGGACCTTCTGGCGTTTCAATAGGACAAATACGTCCGTAGTGAGAAGGATGGATGTCACGAACCGCAAATCCGGCTCTTTCTCTCTGCAAACCGCCAGGTCCTAAAGCTGAAATACGTCTTTTGTGAGTTAATTCAGCAAGAGGGTTAATCTGGTCCATGAACTGTGATAACTGAGATGAACCGAAGAATTCTTTTAATGAAGCAACCAACGGTTTAGTATTCAACAAGTTCAATGGAGTTAAAGTTTCAGAATCCTGTAAAGTCATTCTTTCCTTAACGATTCTTTCAATTCTTGATAAACCAACTCTGAACTGGTTTTGAAGAAGTTCGCCAACTGAACGAATTCTTCTGTTTCCTAAGTGGTCTATATCATCAAGAGAACCTTCATCATATGTTAAGTTAATTAAATATTCAATTGATGCTACAATATCCTGAACAGTAAGAGTTCTCTGATTTTTAGAGATATTCAGGTTAAGTTTTTTATTTAATTTATAACGACCTACACGACCAATATCATATTTCTTTTCATCAAAAAATCTTGATTCAAGAATTTGACGTCCGCCTTGAGCAGAAGCCGGATCCCCAGGTCTTAATTTTTTGTATAAATCAATTAAAGCATCATCTGTAGTTTCTGTAGTATCTTTATCAAGAGTTTTCTTCAAAAATTCAAAGTGAGTAAATAAAGATTCCATTTCAGAAACCGTAATACCCATTGCTTTCAATAAAGTTGTAGCAAGGATTTTTCTATTTTTATCAATCTTAACGTAAATAATATCGTTAGAATCTGTTTCAATTTTCAACCATGCTCCGCGGTTAGGAATCATTGTTGCATTATAAAGTCTTTTACCTGTCGGAGAGATTTCTCTCTTGAAGTAAACCCCAGGTGAACGAACGATTTGAGAAACTATAACACGTTCTGCACCGTTTACAATGAAAGTACCTTTGTCAGTCATTGTAGGGATATCACCGATATAAACTTCTTGTTCTTTAATTTCACCGCTGTCACGGTTAACAAGTCTAACCATTACACGTAATTGTTTTGCATAAGTAGCGTCATGTATACGAGCTTCTTCTACTGTGTATTTTGCATTATCGAACGTATAGTTTGGAAGGAAGTGAAGCTCTAATCTGCCTGTATAATCTTTTACAGGAGAAAAAGATAAAAGCTCTTCTTTTAACCCTTCTTTCAAAAACCATTCAAATGATTTTTTCTGCACGTCAATTAAATCCGGTAAATCATCCAAACGAGTATTAGGTATACCCATTGGAGTTACTCTTTTTGCATATTCTGTCGACATTAATTCACCTCATCTATTCTAATGATGTACTATATAAAAATTTTATTTTTCTACTTTTATTTCGGACATAATTATCCCATATACAGCATGTCATACTATCGTACAACATCAAAATTCAACGTCAAGTTAATAAGCGTATTTTGTACAATTTTTCAAGTGTTTTGTAACAAAAAATTTACAAAACTTAATCTGTAGCATAGAAATGTAACAATTACTTTTTTATCTTTACATAACTGGCAATTATTATTTTGTGCCAGACTTTATATTTTATGTAAACAGTATAAGGGTAGTTGTGCTTGAAAGTTCATAATTTTAATAATCAGGAATATCCTGTCAATAATAAACCTCAAAAATCTCCTGCTTTTCGAGCAGGTATGACAGACATGCTCAATATGAGCGGAAATCTCATGCAGGGAATAGAAAACAGCGGTTTTTTAGGTTCTTTTCTAATTCAGGATTTCTGCGGTATGACAATACCGCGAACAGCAGCTGGTTTCTTACGGGATAAAGAACATACCGGACATTACAACATGCAGGAAGGAAAAGAAGTATTTGGACGTGAAGGTTTAACGGGGCCATGCATGATGGCGGTTGCACCGTTATCGCTTCTTATTGCTGCTAAATTTGGCCGTACCACAAGTGTTAATACTCAATTAATCAAAAGATTTGGCAACAGCTTAAAGGAAATTCTTACAAACCCGAATTTTGATAAAGGTCTCTTGAAGCAGCCTGAGCGATTTAAGCAGGAATTTTACAGAACAAATATCGAAAAAATATTAAATGACACTTTAGGCAAAGAAAACACTCAAAAAGAATCTGTTGAATACATTTTAAAACAAATTAATAATATGGAAAAAATTCCTGCGGATGCCAAGTTAAAAAAATTCCGGGGCAAAGCTAAGTACAGAAGCGAATGCATGAACAATATCATGGAGCATATTGACAATATAAGGTATTCTACCAGTTCTGATTTAAACATGCTTCAGAAAGTCAAGTTCGGGTCAGATAAGCTTGACTGCAAAAAAGCTTTTTCAACAAAGAATACAATTGATGCAATGATAAAATACTCAGACGATGCAATCATTGTAAACAAACACCTAGACAAACTTGATGAGCTTTCTGCTGAAAGCATCAAAAATAAATCTCTTGCAAAGAGAATGATTACAAATATTTCTATGATGGCAGCTACATTAGGCGTGCTGTCAGTGCTACCTAAAATTTATGCAAGAAGCAATACTGCACCTGGAGCACGTAAAGTCGATCAAAAAACTCAGGATTACAATATAGCATTTGAAGGAAGAAAACCTGACACAGGAGTTCTTGAAAAGCTAGGAAAAATTATCAATAAGAACAAAAATGATTTTGTTTCAAATGAATTAGAATATAATGGCCACAATTTTACGAATACCTTGATGGCTGGCCTATCTGTATTCGGGCTTTTAGCTCCAAGAGGGCTTCGAGCTTACAGTCGTGCACAGGTTGATGAAGACGGAAAAAAAGATTTAACCGAGTTATGGGAAATTGTTTTAAGAGATTTAACATCAAGCCTTGCTGTAGTTTTTGCAGTACCTATGCTTACAAGAGCATGCGTAACTTCATATGAAAAGAAATCTGGATTTGTACTGATGCAAAAAGACAGAAGCAGTCAGTCAAAACTAAAAACTTCTCTGGATTTATTGAATCCATACAGCAAAGCTCATGTTCTAACAAATTCAGAAATTAATTCTCTATACAATAATATTGATACAAAAGATAAAATGCTAAATTTCTGCAAGTACATTGATAAAAACGGTGGAGATTTACAGAAAATTATATCAAAATCAGAGCATGCAGAAGAAATATTTAAGATATCATCTTTAAATGGTTTAAATAAAGCTGAGAAAAACAAAAAAATAATTTCACTTGTTGAAAAATTTGATAAGTCAAATGCTGATGAAATAATTAAAAAGCTAATGAAGGCTGTAGGCAAAGCAAAGAGTAACAAAATAACAACTTTTGCAAGGGGGCTTACATCTGTACCAGGTTTGTTAACAACATTCTTTATATCACCATATCTGCTTGGCTGGTTTATTCCGCGTTTAACATATAAAAATACGCGTAGAATCCATGAAAAGCAAGATAGGGAAAGAGAAGCCAGAAGACTTGAAAAGCTAAATTCTATAAATAATTAGCAAGAATTGATTTTACGTAGTTCTGAGTTTCCTTATAAGGAGGAACGCCGTCATATTTGTCCACTGCCCCAGGCCCAGCATTATAAGCTGCAAGCGCTAAAATAACATTACCATTATATTTATTAAGCATGGATTTCAAATATTTCACTCCGCCTTCAACATTTTGTTCTGGATCCATAGGATTTGTAACCCCTAGTCCCTTTGCAGTTGCAGGCATTAACTGCATTAAGCCCATAGCACCTACTTTTGACTTTGCATTAGGATTAAACCCGGACTCTTGCTTAATAAGTGCATTAACAAGTTTTTCATCAACGCCATGCTTTTTTGCAGCCCTAAATACAATATTTTTAATCTGTTCTCTTGTAGATATTTTTTCTGCTCCGGTTTCTGCTTGAGCAGAATAAATGTTGGCATTAACTTTTGTAACAGGACGTGTAAGTAAATCACCAAATTTTACGCCGGTAGAATTCTTTAGAACATTCTCAAAAGATTGAATCTTGGCCTGCTGATTCTCTACAGCAGTATTTTGTTTTTCTACAGGTGCCCACTGAGCGTTTAAAGTATTTACATAATTGTTCATCTGCACGGCACGCTGCATTGCACTTGCTTTACCGGATGATGATAATAAATTTTGTATCATTGAAGAAAACATAGAAATTTAATCCTTTCAATTATGTAAACGAAAATAAAATTTATTTCTTTAGCTTTGGGAACAAAATATCCACTATTTGATTTAATTAATTAATTCAAAAAGTCAAATCGGCATGCTATATATAGATTTTTTTTTTATAGTATGGTATTATTTAACATAGCATGGGAGAGTGTTTGGTGAATACTGATAATTTTTTAATAGATAATAGCGATATTGAAATGGCGCAGAATATATGTAAAATGATTACCAATACAGAGGTAAGAAATAGAGCTGTCGCTAATGCTATTGCAGGAAGTATAGCTGCAAAATTTTTTGATACAGAAAAATATGATGTAGATTCTGAATCTGGATTGCATAATATTGGAACCGTACTTGAAGATATTGATATTTCAGACATATACATTAATGGAAATTATTTTGATGCCAGAGTATTCTTTAATGAAGAAGAAATGAGTATACCAGCTGCACATTTCAAAAATAATCTTCTTCCAACTGCTTACATGTTCATCAAAATTAATGCAGACCTATCAGGTGCTACGGTAATAGGTTTTGTTAATCCGGAAAATGTAAAAATGATGAATTCTGTTGATGGATATTATCATATAAACGAAGATGACCTTGAATCTTTCTATGATATTGAACCGTTGATTGTTACAGTTGAGGATTCTGTAGAAGTCAGTGATAAGGATATTTTTGCATTCATTGATAATACCCTTGAAGATAAAAACAGCTTTTATTCAGAATTATTAAAATCTAAAGAAGGCCGTATAAAACTTGCAAAAGCTATCAAAGCTAAAAATATATTTAAATTTGTATCTATAGCTGATAATAACAATATTGAAGCAAATGAAATTGAAGAAAATATTCCAGACTTTGGATTTGGTGACTCTCCGGAAATCAGTTTTGAAAGTTCTGGTGATTTAGATTTACTTTCTGAAGAAAATATTGATGACTTGAGCCTGGAAAATCCTATAGTAGATGATTTAGAACCAAGCATTGATACTTTAGATTCGATTGAAGAAACTAGTGATTTAATTGATTTAGAAGAAAAAGATATTGAAGATTTTTCTGTGGCTGCACAAGAAGATGTTTTAGAAACTGTAGATGAAGACTTTTCTTCTGAGATAAATTTACAACAGGACGATTCAAATGAAGAAATAGAAATTCCAAATACACTGACAGATGAAGAAAATATAGAAGATATAACAATACAAGAAGATATGCCATTTGCTTCTCTTGATAATGAACCTTCAGAGGAAGCGTCAGAAGAAGTAAGTAGCAATACAACTTTTGAATATACTACTGTAGCTTCACCAAGTATTGATACTTCCGAAGATATTCTTGAGGAACTTACAAATCAGCCGGAAGATAATAATATTGAAGTTCCGATAAGCGAAGAAAACGAAACTGGAGAACAAATTGAAGCATTATTTAATAATGATACAGAAGATGTTGTTAATGAGGATGCTGCTACTACAGAAGAAACTCCTGGGCTAAAGGTTTATCCAGCAAAGCAGAAAAAAAGCTTTTTAATACCGCTTTCAATATTGCTTGTTCTCATTGCAGCAGGTGCCCTTGGTTATGTTGGATATACTAAATTTATTGCATCACCACCTCCAAGTGAAGATATAATCAATAATGAAACATCAAATCCTGAATCGCAGGCTGCTCCTAAAACAGAAGAAGCAATGCCAATTGAGTCTGTTGAAGCAACAACACCACAAAATACGGTCAATGAAGCTGCTTCTGAAACAATTCCTATGATTGAACAAAATCTTGATGCCTCAATCCTTGTTTCAAATTTAAAAGTTGAATGGGAAGTTCCTGCGGCGTATACATCTAATACATCTGCAAAAAGATATCTTACAAAATTAGGTAAAATTATACAATTAAATTTAAAAACAGAGTTATTGCTCTTAAATAAACCGCCAATAACAAATAAAATTGGAGTTGAAATTAAGTACAACCGTGACAGCAGAAAGTTTGAGGCCGTCGGAATTACAATTTCAAGCGGAGAAAATAGTGTTGATGCTTTAATTCTGCAAACAGTTAATAAAGCTCTTGCTATGAACTTGAGCACAAATACCGATTCCTTTGCAAAACTACAGGGAAATCCGGTTCTGATTATACATTTATAAGCTAGAAGATGAGAATTTATTATGGAAAAAGAAAATAAATATTATGGCATAATAGAAAATTTAGTAAAAAAACACAAAAAGTTCCCCGGCCTAGAATCAATTCTTGAGGATATTATTGATGATGTTTATTCTCACTCAGAAGTGATTATAAAAACGGTCACTAATGAAGATGTTATAAATGCATATCTTGAAAAAGTTGTATCTACTTCCATAATAACAGTTCCCAAAAAGATGAACTTTCATCCTGAAATAAAACATAGAAGTTTTATAAGGGAACATAATACTATAAAAGTTGACCAGAAGTTGATTGACAAGATGATTAATGCTCCAGAAATTATTAAACCCATTGAACCTGTTGCAGAAGAAGTAAAACAAGAAGAAATTAGCGTTGAGGAAGAACATCCGCAAATTATCCAAGAACCAATAATTGATGATAGCGTTAATATTGATACAATTGACTTAGAAATGCAGCCAGAGCCTTATAAAACTCAAGAGGTTGCGTCATTAGACTTTGAACAGGCTGAAACTGAAGAAGCTGAAGAAGCTGTAACAACGAATTCGCCTTCTAATGTCCAAAATATTGATAATAGTATAGATTTAGGTAATTTTACTGAAACAATACCTGATGATTTAAGTATAAATTTTGCTGATGATAATAATGATATTAATGAACTAGCGGATGAGCCTATATCTCTTGATACGGAAGAAATTTCCGAAGCACCATTAGCTATTGAAGAGCCAGAACCATTTAAGAGTGACGAAGTTATTGAGCCTGCTGAAATAATTTTGCCCGAAACATTAGAAGCCGAGCAAAACGAAGTATTAGATTTAAGTGAAGACGCTTCAATAGAAGAATTTAAAGAAGGACTTGAAGTTAAAGCTACAGAAGAAGATATAACAGAAAGCAGCACTGATTTTACTGATTTAGTAGAAAATACTGAGAATGAAGAGGATTTAGCATCTTTTGACTTTTCTAATGAAATAGAAGAAACTAATGATGAGGAAAATCACACAGAATTAGAAAATCTTGATCAGAATAGTGAATTAACGGCAAGCAGTGATATTCAAGATGATATAACAGAAATATTAACAACTGATGAAAACCCTGATGATTTAGAAGTTTTCGGTACATCACAGGAAGAATTAGCTTTACCGGAAGAAGAAGAAGAATTAAATCCGGTTATATCTGATAGTGATGATTTAATTGACAGCGGGAATTTAAATGAAGATTTTGCTCTAAACCCAGTGGAAGACGAGCTTGAAGAATTTATGCCGGAAGCATCAGGAGAATTAGACCTCTTGCAAGGCGGTGATATTTCAAGTCTTGAGGAACTTGAGCCAGAACCTCTCTTTGAGCCGGAAGAACTAACTGAAGTTAGCCCAGAAGAACCACAAACATTTGCAACGACAGATTATTCAAAGTTTGATTTCACACCGGAAAATAATGAACCGGATAATAATATTGATATTGAATTAGTAGCAAAAGATTTGCAAGAACTCGCTAATAAAAATCCTGATTTAAATATTTTAGAAATCTATAATATGAAGTACAAAGAGAATGCACAAATTTCTCAAATTGCTGCAAAACTTGATTTAAGCGAAAATAAAGTTATTGATGCTTTAAATGAAATTATCGCAGTCATATAAGGATTATATTAATGCAATGTCCCAGATGTAAAAAGGAAATTGAAGATAATTCATTAAAATGTAACTTTTGCGGAGCTAAAATTGCATCTGTTTGTAAAGACTGCGGGACTATAAATTTAATAACTTCCACAGAATGTTCCGGATGTCATAAAGTATTAATAAAAATATGTAGTGAATGTGGTGCTGCCAACTTACCAGATGCAAAGTCTTGCAGAAAGTGCGGTATTGAATTTGTTAAACCAAAATTTGAGCCAAAACCCGAATATACTGCCAATAAAAGTTCTCAACAGAAAGTTAAAACGCAATTATTAGAAGCTATCAAGAATGCAGAAACTTCAATTATAACAATCAGCGGTGAAAGCGGGATTGGCAAAAATTTAGTCTTAAGATATACAATAAATGAGCTTAAAAATGCTAAGCTCATCTGGCTGCTTGGTACTTGTACACAGGTTACCCAATTATCGCCATTCGGATACTTCCAGGACTTGCTGCTGACTTTTTTTAACGTAAATAATTTTTGTCCGGATACCTTACAGCTTAAAAAAAATTCTCTAAAGTTTTTTAAGCAGGATTTTCCTACCCTAAGTAATACAGAAATTTTAGATTTGTTAAATTTCTTATATCCGGAAAATCTTGATAAATATGAAAATATTTACTTTAATAAAGCAAAAATGTTCACAATAATGAAAAAGGTTATCCTTACAATCGTAGAAAAAATGAAGGTTGTTTTCATTGTTGATAATTTTGAAAATATTGATGGTATGTCATTTGATTTTCTAAAAGAATTACTACAGGAGGATTATATTCTTGAAAGATGTAAGTTTATATTGATTTCTTCAATAGAAAGACCCGGTATGGGCTGCATTACATCACCAAAGTTAGCAGAAGAAAATTATACTGACTTAACTATAGCCCCGTTTTCAAAAAATCAAATTGAAGTCTTGATAAATCAGTATCATGATGTTAGTGTCGGCGAGGATTTTGTTAATCTTGCACATAAAATTTCTGCGGGTAACCCATCTATAGTAGAACAAATGATTATGCTTCATAAAGATGTGGCAAGAAATGGGTTTAAGCATATTGCATACACTTCTCTCGATAATATTATTGATACAAGATTAACTATTCTAAAAAGCGAAGATATGGCTGCTTTTAGAATGCTTGCAGCAATGTCTGTTCTAGGAAGTAAATTTTATCCTGCAATGCTTGAACATTTTGACAACAATTCGCCTCAGGAATTCGAAAGAATAATTGAAGCGCTGGTTCAACATGGTTTTATAACGCAAATTAATAACCTATCGTTTGAATTTAAGAGTTCTAACATATGGAAATCGATTGTTACTATTATGAAAAATGATGAATGTTTTGAAGAGGTATTAAATATCTTATATGAAACATTAGGAATATATAAACAATCATCAATAGCGTTGTTAGGCTATATTGTACAAAAGTTAAAAAATGAAAATGAAGCTTTTGAAATATGGACTTTGCTAATGAAACAAGCTGCTTATATTGGTGACATAGGTTTATATATAATAGCTCAAAAACAATCATTAAAGCTGATTGAGAATAAAAACAGTCCGCATTATCTAAAAATAAAGAAGAATATATATACACGAGTTGGAAAGTTATTAGAACCAATTGATAACAAAGCAGCATTCGAATATATTCAGAATGCTGTAATGATGCTTGATGACAATCAAGAATATGAGCATATTGAACTTTTGGGGTATTTAGCATCTTCCTCAATGAAGAATGGAAACTACTGGGGGGTAATTGAATGTGCTGACAGCGTTTTAAATAAAATTCCAGATGAAATGGAGCTTGAGCAGGTATTAATAAAATCAAGACAGGTTCGTCCGTTATTAAGACTAGGGAATTACGGTCAGGTAGTAAATCTCGTTGATACTGAGATTATGCCTGTGATTGAAAAATACTTAACTAAAGGTAAAAATACTGCTGTCATAAGCATTACAGATTTGTATGAAACCTGGCTGGAAGTATATTTTGACTTTGCAGAAGCTTTAAGTTTTCAAGGCGATAGCAGAATGTTTGATGTGATAAAATTAATTTTTGACATTCTGGAAAAAAATCAAACCTCTGATCCAGCACTTCTCTGTCGTGCCCATCTAGCATTAGCATTAGCAAATACTATAAAGGGAGATACTAAAACTTCTGTAAAAATACTAGATGATATTCTTAAAGAATACTCACTTGACAGTATGGATTCATTTATTGTTTCCAGATGGAATTTTATTGATATACTGAATAAATTCATTACAAAGGATTACAATAGCTTATATACAGAATTGTTTAATGTTGTAGCGTATGCAAATAATGCTAATGATAATTTTACAAAAAATATTCTAAAAACTCTTTTGGCGAAAATGTTCAAAGATAAAAATGAAAACAAGAAGGCTCTGGAAATATTAGAGGAGCAGGTAGCATATTTTGCAAAGGAAAAAATTGCAACCGGTGTATTACTTTCCTGGTACTTAATAGCTGAAATCAGGCTGATAACAAATGGTACTCAGTTTGCCCTGGACATTGCTACCAAAGCACTTGATATTGCACAGGGGCCAAGTATTAATAATTATTATTTTATTGCTCTTTATAACAAACTGATTGGTGAAATTTATATGGCAAAGCAGGATTTTGAATCAGCTAAGGTTTATATAGAAAAATCCATTTTTATAGCCAAACAATTCAATTTAGAAGCCGTTTTAGTAAAATGCTATATTCTATATGCAAAACTGTTTCAAGAACTCGCATTGCCAAAATCAACATTACGGCCTAATTACATTAAACAGGCTCTTAAAATGTTTCAGCTTGCTAAAAATATCAGCATAGTAAATGACCACGCATATCTTCAAAAATTAATAAAAGATGAACTATCCATCCTGACTTCTTTTTGCAAGCTTAATGGAATTATACTAAAGAAAAATGCTAAGTAGTGTAATCATTGGGATTGCCTGAATAATCAGCAATTACCCCTTCTTCTGCGGCTTCTTCAGGCAATACTTCATAATTTTGTCTTGATTCTTTGTAAGCAAGAGCTCTTTTGTTCAGTTCATCCATTGCCATAGGGCCTGTCAAAACTTCTAGTACTTCTCCTTCTGTATCATAAATTTTTAATCGAGGAATTTCGACGCCAGATGGAGTTTTAAAGCCCATTAGAGATATTTTGCCATATTTTTTATCTGCGCTTTCAAAGCCATCTTTTATTTCATAATATATTTCTTTTAAGTTTTCATTATCAAGACAAGCCAATGCAACATTATTAGAAGTTTCTCTCTGCACCCAGTCTTGAACAGTTTGAGTTTCTTCCATTAATTCTAGAAGCTGTTCTTTGGTCGCACTTATACGCCTAAAAAGAGGATCTCCGCCTCTGCCGACAGCAGTCGGGCCCTTCTCGCGCGGCGCGTGTATTCTATAAGCAGCTTCATCTATAATCTTACCGCCATTATTTTGTGCCTCATTAACCGGTTGATTTTCAGCACCCTTCTCAACTCTAAAATTATCTTCTGACATTGCATTACTCCTTATATTATGTTTTACGGCATATTTAGACAAAAACTTTAATAATTTCATGCAAAACTTTACAAAGCTTTACAAAAGCGGTATTATTTAATTATGCTACCAAAAGAATACAGGTTAAAAAAAAGAAGCGCATTCACAGCAACATATAAGACAGGAACATCTTTTCACATAGATGGTATTACTCTGTTTTGCGGCAAGAAAAAAGAGAACAGCTATCCGACAAAAGTTGGCTTTGTAGTAAGCAAAAAAATACACAAACGTGCTGTTAAAAGAAATAGAATTAAACGTTTAATGCGCGAGAGTTATCGTCTTGCGATTAAAAAGCGTGAACTTTCAACTAAATACATGTCTATAATTTTTGTAGCATCAGCGAAACTTTTAGAAAAAGATTTCAACTATGTTAACTCGGCTGTAAATAAACTGGCAGATAAATTGTTATGATTGATGGTATAATTACTCCTGCACTGCGTGATATAGATTATCTTGCGCCTTCTGCGCCGTATCCGGCTACGCCTTCTGGAATAACTGTGCACCAAAAGACGATATATCGTTATTCTGTACCAACAGATGAGCAGCCAACTTTAACAATTTTAAATTATATTCCGGATTATAATGGTAATTTTATAAAACCCGGGCATTATGAGCTGGCATTATCAGGTGATAAAGAGTTTTTATATTTAATTGAATCAAAGGATTTGGTTGCAGTTATACCTGTATTTAAAATAGCTGAAAATAAAAAAGAGCTTAGACGCTATTATGAAAAGACTAAAAATCTTGACAAAGAAGATAAAAAAATTATTGCCAAGAAAAAACGAAAAAAAAAGTATCAAAAAATTATAGATGCAAAATACGCACAAACAGGTGCAACACCCCCAAAAGAATACGAGCACATGGAAGCCGCTATTGAATATGTAAAAGACGGCGGCTACTACTTAATTATGTATGAAAAAGGTTTTATAAGAGCCTGGGGTGCAATAAAAATTAAAACAGATTAACCTTGTATTAATTGCCAAATTTTTATATAATAGTTCTAATATGACGGGGATAAAAAAAGAACGTAACACATTTTATATAACACACAGCGGCGAACTTCTAATATGGCTTATAGTCATTCTAGTCATTGTTTCTATTTCAACAGTTATATATTCAAAAAATATACAGACTGATAATGATTATACTATATTTATGAACGATGTAGACGGCTTAATTGTTGGCTCACCTGTAAGAATGATGGGGATAGAAGTCGGACATATAACAAAAATAAAGCCGACAAATGAAGAAATATATGTGAAATTTATTATAACAGATAAAACAGTACTAATTCCTCAAGGTACAGTTGCTACGGTTGAATTTAACGGTATGGCTGGTTCCAAATCACTTGAACTTTATTTACCGGATAAAAATACTTACATAGATAAAAATATTCCTATACTTACAGTTAATCCGCCCAAACGTCTGCATGATGCTGCAGGACTTTTAAACGATATGTTTGAAAAATTAGGGTCGATTATTTATACATCTTCATCATTTAGCAAAAAACTAAAATATATTGATATACCATATGAAGGAGAACAGGATATTAATAAGTTTTTGAAATATGCTGATGATATGTTAGAAGATTCTACAAGAAAAGCAAATAACTTAAATGAAAAGCTGCAAAAGTATAAAAGAGGAAAGAGTAATGATGGAGCAAAATAATTTAAAAATAATCACTAACCCTATAGTAAACCAGAGCTTATGCACAATGCGAAATAAAAATACGGATACAGAAGGAGTTCGACTGGCTGCAAGAAAGCTCACAAGAATATTACTATATGAGGCGACAAAAAATCTTCCTCAAAAAGATATTGAAATAGAAACTCCTCTTACAAAGTTTAAAACAAAAACTATAAACCCTGATATAACAATAATCATATCACCAATTTTAAGAGCAGGGCTTATTTTTACAGATGAGGCGGTTGATATTCTGCCTCAGGCAACTATTAGACACATTGGAATGTACAGGGATGAAAAGACATTAAAACCGGTATGGTATTACAATAAAGTTCCAATGCCTGTTGATAATCCTGAAAACTATTATGTATATATAACAGACCCAATGCTTGCAACAGGAAATTCATTAATTGAAGCTATACGCTTATATGTTGATAAAGGTATTCCCGAAACAAATATATGCTGTGTCTGTATGATTTCTGCTCCGGCTGGAATTGAAGCTGTATTTAATCAGTTTCCGGCTATAACCCTTATCGTAGCGGCAGTTGACTCGCATCTGAATGAAAGAGGTTACATTGTTCCAGGTATGGGAGATGCGGGAGATAGAATTTTTAATACATAAAATTTCGTAAATTTTTGTTAAATTTTAGAAATTGGAAAATACATTAAAGCATTTTTTCAAAATAGTATTATGATATTTATATGGAAGATATAAATATTCTTACAACAAGAGAAAAAGAAATCCTGGCACTAATAGTTGAAGGAAAAAGTAATCCGGAAATTGCAAGAGCTTTAATAATCTCAACTCATACGGTAAAGGCTCATATTGAAAGCATTTATCGAAAATTGGGAGTACATAATAAAGTACAAGCAGCAGTGCACGCCGTTTTGAACAATAAATTATAAATACTTAGAGCACTAAAATTTACCGAAATAACAGATTTCTGAAGCCTTATAATTCATCAAATAATTTACGGCTTCAGCAGGAGAATTTGCAACATAATACAAGTTCTCTGTTTCTTTTTTAGCGAAATTATTGTCAATAATATCCTGAAAGAAGTTAATAAGATTGCCGTAAAAATTGTTAGTATTGAGCAAAACTATAGGTTTAATATTATACCCCAGCTGCTTCTGCACAATCATTTCAGAAATTTCTTCTAAAGTACCAAAACCTCCTGCAAGAGCAATAACGGCATCAGATAATTCATCCATCTTTGCTTTTCTCTCTCTCATTCCCTCGGTTAAATAAAATTCGCTGCAGTCCTCAGGATTTCCTACTCCTAAATCATATAGTCTTTGAGGCATCACTCCAATAATATTTCCACCGGCATTAACAACAGATGAGGCACACGCATACATTGCTCCTAAACGACTTCCTCCGTATACAATGTTCATCCCGTGAGCTCCTAGAAGCTGCCCGAGCTCAGAAGCATCCGAATAAAATTCTTCATCAAGTTTATTTGAGGAAGACGCAAATACGCAGACATTTTTTATCATTAGTCAAAACTCCCGCCAATTAGATAATAATTTGAACAGCAGAGGCCTGTGCCATTTTTGGAACAATCTTGTTTCTGAATACTGAGAGCCTGCTCTTTACAAAAAGGTTCAAAGCGATCAGCATATATATTAAAGCCAAAGACATCTTTACCCCATATATTGGGGCCTGCAGAACCGTTAACATCATACATTAAGAGTCCCTGCATACCATTTTGCGGTTTATCAAACATCTTTACAGATAGAACAGAATTCATCTGGGTTAATTTAAAATCCTTGAATCTGTACGTTATATTCGGATATGTTCCGTTTAAAAAAACAATTTTATACGGCTCAGCATTACCTTTAATTTCATTAGCCAGTACAGCGTTAAATGAGGATTTAAAATCAGAATTACTCAGCTCTCCTTCTGTATTTATAGAATAAAAAATATTCATAAAATCAGATTGCACACTTCTCCAGCGGGAAGTATTCTTTGCCTGCAAAGTATCATCCAATGATAGTGGAGCTACAAGGAATGCTACTATTAAAAATATTACAAATAATATGGATACTTCTACTAGAGTAAAACCTTTTTTCATCCCCATTTATAACTACCCCCTTGCCATATCTAAATGTTTTTTCTCATTTATCAAAGAGTCGTAAATCCACTCCGGCACAAAATTCTTACCAAGTATAATCTGGCCATTCATAATGTTAGGCGCATGGAAATCAGAACCTCCTGTTACAATAAGACCTAGATTTTCTGCCATTGAAGAAAAATACTCAACTATAGCTGGTGAATGTTTTCTATGGTAAGCTTCAATACCTCTAAGACCGCAATTCATCAAATCTTTAATCAATTTTTCTGCGATATCAATATCATAAGGATGGGCAATGACTGGAATACCGCCTGAATCATAAATAACTTCTACAGCATCAAACGGAGTAACAGTTTTCCTTTCAATATAAACAGGAGATGCCCTGTGAATATATTTACTATAAGCTTCCATTACACTGCTTGTCCCACCTGCATTAGTAATTGCCTTTGCAATATGAGGGCGCCCTATACTGCCGCCTTCTGCAACCATATTTTTTACATCATCAAAGGCAATTTTAATACCTTCTTTTTTAGCAAGAAGATGTAATATTTCTTTTGTTTGTTTTATACGTGCATGCTGCTGGATTTTTAATAAGTTTTTAAAATCGCTTTTTGTAACATCAGGGAAATATCCCAGAATATGTACTTCATAATCTTTGTAAAGTGTATTTACTTCTATTCCTCTGATGACCGTAAAATCAACATTTTTTGTTTTTAAATATTCCGTTGCAACGTCATAAGAAAGGACATTATCATGATCTGTCAGGGCAATAACTTGCAGTCCCGCTTCAAGAGATAAGTCAACAATCTTTTCCGGAGAAAAGACGCCGTCAGAATAGTAGGTGTGTATGTGAAAATCTCCCTTTACACCACCTTTACCCCCCGTCGTATTCAACGCTGGCCTCGCTTTCATTTTTACTATTATCTACTATTAAATTAATTCTTTTTATCTGTGTTGCTTTAAATTCATCAATTAGAATTTCAACACCATTTATTTGTGCAACAGGAGTTTCAGCAATCTCATATCTCTCTGGAAGACTTGTTGAAAGGCGTTTGAAAGAAGTTGAGAACTCCATTCCTATAACACTTTCTTCTGCTCCGCAAAAACCGGCATCTGTAATATACGCCATTCCTTCGTATATTTTTTCATCTGCCGTCTGAACATGGGTATGAGTTCCAATAACACCTTTGACTAAAGCTTGTTCCGCATTATTATATTTTTTGGCCAGATATTTAGAAAAACATATTTTTTCAGCTGTTGCCTCAGCATGAAAATCTATAATAATACTTGTAACATTGTTTTGTTTTAAACGGTCAATTTCTTTAGTAACAACTTCCCATGGAGAATCAATCGGCGGCATAAATACTCTACCCAGAGCATTTATTACTGCAAGCTTATGTCCTTTTATATCAAAAATTCTAGCCCCGGCACCTCTTGTACCATCCGGATAGTTAATCGGCCGTACCAGTTTCTCAGCGTCGTCAATGTAATCATAAATATCTTTCTTATCCCAGATGTGATTACCTGAAGTAAAACAATCAATTCCTGAAGCTGATAAATCTTCATAATTCTTTTTTGTAAGCCCAAAACCGTGAGAAGCGTTTTCTATATTGGCAATTACAAAATCAGGCTTTTCTTTGAGATTAGCAATAAAAGATTTGACAGCAGTTCTTCCCTGTCTGCCTGTTATATCACCAAAAAATAAAATTCTTAAATTCTTTGCATTAGCACTCATTATTAAATCCAAAGCATAGAGGAGAAATCATTCTCCTCTATTTACTCCTATTTTGCTATTTCAGTTGTTCGAAACTCTCTGACAACTGTAACTTTAATTTGTCCCGGATAATCAAGTTCATCCTCTATTTTCTTTGCAATATCCCTTGCAAGCTTTTGAGAGGCTAAATCATCAAACATTTCTGACTGTACAATTACACGGACTTCACGCCCTGCCTGTACAGCAAATGACTGTTTAATACCTTCATATCCGTTAACAATTTCCTCAATTTTTTGAAGTCTTTTTATATAAATTTCAAGAGTATCACGTCTAGCTCCAGGACGACCTGCAGAAATAGCATCAGCTAATTTTACCAGAACAGCTTCAATTGTATTTGCGGTAACATCGTCATGGTGTGCTTCAATTGCGTGTATAACTTCCGGTTTCTCACCATAGCGAGAAGCAAGCTCAACACCTAATTGAATATGCGTCCCTTCTTGAGTTTGGTCAACAGCTTTACCAATATCATGAAGAAGTCCGGCACGTTTAGCCACATAAACATTAGCACCCAACTCTGCAGCAAGCATTCCTGCAATGTGGCCAACCTCTAACGAATGTTTCAAAACATTTTGGCCGTAACTTGTTCTATAATACAGGCGTCCTAAATTTTTGATTAATTCTTTATTTAATCCCATTATACCTATATCAAGAGCGGCATTTTCACCCTCTTTCATAATCTTCTTTTCGACTTCTTCGCGGGATTTTTCAACGGTTTCTTCAATTCTTACAGGGTGGATACGACCGTCTTGAATAAGTTTTTCAAGGGCAATCTTTGCAATTTCTCTCCTTACAGGATCAAAAGCAGAAAGAACAACTGCCTCAGGAGTATCGTCAATGATTAAATCTACACCTGTAAGCGTTTCTAATGTTCTTATATTACGGCCTTCACGCCCGATTATTCTTCCCTTCATTTCATCGTTAGGCAAGGATACAACAGAAACCGTTGATTCAACAACCTGCTCCATCATGCAGCGCTGCATTGTTGTAGTTAAGATTTCTTTAGATTTTTCTAATGCATCTTCGCGAATTTTAGCTTCATTTTCTCTTATCAATTGCATTTGCTCTTGAGCTAAATCACTTTTTAATTGTTCAAGAAGCATTCTTTTGGCTTCTTCTGTAGACATACCGGCAATTCTTTCCAGTTCTACGGTCTGTTTCTGCACTATTTCTGCAAGAAAATCTTCTTTTTCTATCAACTGATCTTTTAATTTATCAAGCTCTAATTCTTTATCAGAAACTTCTTGAATTTTATCTTCAAGAATATCTTCTCTTTTAGAGAGCTTATTTTCAATAGCTGCAAATTCTCTTCTGCGTTCTCTTTCGTCTTCGTTTAATTGTTCTCTTTCAATATGCAAAGCTTCTTTTGCCTTTATCATAGCTTCTTTTTGCAAAATAGCTTCTTTTTCAATCAAGTCTTTTTTTGACTGTTCTGTTTGTAATACAAGATTTTTATACTTAACTCTTTGTACAACAATGACAGCAGCAAGTATAACCAATACAACTACTGCAACGGTCAATAATGCATCCATCTAGCACCTATTCCTTTTCTATTTTTTATATATACACGATGTCCGGGTACATATAACCTACCCGGCAACTATTAAATATTCTCAATAATCTTTTCTATCGCATATATTTTCAAAAATTTTTATACTACTACTGATTTAATCATACCATATAAAGAGAAATTTGTACATAAAATAAAACCGGAGAATTAACTCCGGTTTATCTTTTTTATTTAACAACTATATTAACAAGTTTTTTAGGAACAACAATGACTTTGACGATATTTTTTCCGGCTGTTAGTTCTTTTACTTTGTCACTAGATAGAGCCATATTTTTTAATTCTTCGTCATTTAATCCCTCATCAGCTTCAAGTTTATCTTTAACTTTGCCGTTTACCTGAACAACAAGCGTAATTTTGCTTGCTTTTGCGAGATTTTCATCCCATTCACACCACTTTTCATCATGGATTGAACCATCTCCGCCTACATCATGCCAAATTTCTTCTGACATATGAACTGTAACCGGTGCCATTAGCTTAATCAGAGTTAATACAGCAAAACTAAAGACATTTATATCTTCATCAGTAAATTCTGATTTTTTACCTCTCCAGTCATAGATTGCATTTGTAAGTTCTCTGTACTTAGAAATTACAGTATTAAACTGAAAATCATTAGCAATGTCATTAGTAATTCCTTTAATCGCCATATGAACGATTCTTACTAAATCATCGTTTTCACGTTTGAGAGGAAATTCAAGCTTATAATCTTTTTTAATATAATTCTGGTTTTCGCTCACTAACCTCCATACACGGTTAAGGAACTTATAGCAGCCTTCAACGCCGGCATCAGACCAGTCAAAATCTCTTGCCGGAGGTGAATCAGAAAGAATAAATAATCTTGCAGTATCAGCCCCGAAGTTTTCAAAGATTTCGTCAGGATCAACGGTATTTCCTTTTGACTTGGACATTTTTGATCCGTCTTTTAAAACCATTCCTTGCGTTAACAGATTTTTAAATGGTTCATCAAAGCTAAGCAGCCCTAAATCTTTGAGAGCCTTAGTAAAGAATCTTGAATAAAGCAGGTGGAGAATTGCATGTTCAATTCCGCCTACATACTGGTCTACAGGAAGCCATTTATCAACAAGTTCTTTTGAGAACGGAAGATTTGTATTCTTAGGATCTGAATATCGTAAATAATACCAGCTTGAGCATACAAATGTATCCATTGTATCCAATTCTCTTCTTGCCTTACCACCGCAAACCGGACAGGTTGTTTCTGCAAACGTTTTTGATGTTGTTATAGGAGATTTACCAACGACAGAAAAATCAACATCAGTCGGAAGCATAACCGGAAGGTTCTCTTCTTTCTCTGGAACAATTCCGCATTTATCGCAATAAATCATCGGAATTGGTGCGCCCCAGTATCTTTGACGGGAAATCAACCAGTCACGAAGTCTGTATTGTGTTTTAAATTCTCCAAAACCTTCATCTACAGCTTTCTGTGTAATTGCTTTTTTGGCATCTGTATTTTTCATACCGTTAAATTCGTTAGAATTAACAAGAACACCTTCTTCAGTGTATGCTGCATCTTTGCATTCAGAAGGATTTTCAGGATTTTGTATTACAACCTTCAGCGGCAAATTATATTTTTTAGCAAAATCAAAATCTCTTGTATCATGTGTAGGTACAGCCATTACAGCACCAGTACCGTATTCAACAAGTGCATAGTCCGCAGTCCAGAGAGGAAATTCTTCTCCATTAAAAGGATTTATACAGTGAGTACCGAGCGGTACACCTGTCTTAACCCTTTCTGTAGAAAGTCTTTCGATTTCTGTCATTTTTCTGGCGTTTGCTCTGTAAGCTTCAACAGCCTCTTTGTTTTCAGGTGTTGTAAGTTTTTCTATATCTTTGTATTCTGGCGCAACTACAAGATAAGTAATACCATAAACTGTGTCAGGTCTTGTTGTATATACAGGAACTTCAAGCCCTTCAACTTCTTTAACTTTGAACTTAATAATTGCTCCCTGAGATTTTCCAATCCAGTTTGCCTGCATCGTTTTTACATTATCGCCCCAGCCCGGAAGTTTATCCAAGTCTTCAAGAAGTCTTTCAGCATAGTCAGTTATTTTAAAGAACCACTGAGAAAGATATTTTTTCTCTACAACGCTGTCACACCTCCAGCACTTGCCGTCAATAACCTGTTCATTAGCTAGAACAGTCCCGCAATTATCGCACCAGTTAACAGCTGCCTCTTTTTTGTATGCAAGACCTTTTTTATAAAGTTGAATAAACAGCCATTGTGTCCATTTGTAGTAATCAGGTTTACATGTTGTAACTTCTCTCTGCCAATCATAAGACAGACCAAGCATTTTAAGCTGTTTTGTCATATAAGCAATATTTTCATCAGTCCACTTTGCAGGGTCAGCACCATGCTTCATTGCAGCATTTTCTGCCGGAAGCCCGAAACTATCCCAGCCCATCGGATGAAGAACATTAAATCCCTGCATTTTTTTGAATCTTGCAATTACATCCGTGATTGTATAATTTCTTACATGCCCCATATGTAATTTACCTGATGGATACGGAAACATTGATAAAGCGTAATATTTAGGTTTATCGCTATTATCAGATGTATGAAAAACATTATCTCTTTCCCAAGCTTCCTGCCACCTTTTTTCTATTTCCTGTGGAAAATATGCTTCTTTCATTTTACCCCTTTACTCCTCCAACTAGTACTTTAATTAATCGTAACACAAAAAGCTGATTAATAGCAAAAAATATTTTTTACGGTATTTAATATTATCAAAAGGAGATACTATTAATGAAAATATTAAATATAAGTGCACAGCATAATATGCCCAAATTAAAAAATTTAGTTATGCCTGTAATAGCAGCAACTGGTCTTACAATAGCTACATCATGCGGGAATACACATTGCAGACAGGTAGAAAGTGATACCTTTAACAAAGAAACAGTTCAGTCTACTGCTCCTGTAGAAAAACGAAAAGTAATAATTCATGAAGCTAATCCTAATTTTCAAGAAGCTATTGATAATTCTCTTAAATATTTTTACGATAGCAAGATTGTAAGTGCTAAAATACATCCCCATCATGTTATAGCAGAAGGAAATTCTGATGAAAGGAAAAATTTTGAGCTAAAATCTTCTCTTCTATTGCTTGAATACAAAAGGTCTGCGTTTAATCCTTTAAATATAAATAATCCATTGGTTTTAGGTTTGGAGGATAAAAATTGCTACCAACATGAGGATGTAAGTTTAAGAATTAGTCCGACTAAAAATGGAAACTATAATCTCATTTATGAAGATGATAGTAAGATACAATCTGTAGTTGCCCTATCTCCAAATAACAAAGTGCTTAGTTTAGAAGATGCTGTAAGAAATAATACTGATAAAAATATAAAATTTAATAATCCGCTATCAAAAGAAATGTTAAATTCAATAAGAACAGTTTTTAATAATCAAGGATTCAATCTTGGTGTAAATGATTTACAGTACGAAAACCATATTCTTAAATCAGATGCAATTCCAGAGGATTTAAAGAATGATAAAAACGATTTAGTATTTACTGCTAAATGTTTAGGAGTTGAGCTTAGGAGCGTAGAAATAAAATTAAAACCTGACAATGAATATACTATTTTATATAGCCATAATGGCTATAATAATACAACTAAAAAATACGATTTTACAGCTGATCATCGACTTAAAGACGAAAATTATTATAAAGCAATGCAACGAAATGAAAGAATAAATCAAGGAAATATCACAGCGGAAGATATTTCAAATATTGCTTTGTTTAAAGAACTTGATAAAACCATGCTCCAGAAACTAATCCCTGCTACAGGAATATGCAATGTTGAGTATGCACAAAAACAAAATGGTATTTACAATCTATTTTTTGACAAAGATGGTTTCGCATATGATATCAACATAAAAAAAGTTAATAATAACAATGGAAACGCATATGCTGGAATTGCTCAGAAGCTTATGCCTGACGGTGAAAGTGAAATCTATATTTTCAAAACAGAATTTCTTAGCACAAATAAATCCGATAAACTTAGGGTTTCGCATATGCGTGTTGTTCAGGACGGATTAGAAGAGAATACTCCTGTTCAGAAAAAAGTCTTAAAAGAAACTCACAAAACAGGTTCTAATACAACGATAACAAGTGGAAATATAAATGGGACAAAAAGACTTAATATGCTTGCACCGCTTATACCAAACATATTTTCCCCAGGTTCAAATTACAATGGAGAAATTAGCTCCAAAGCGATTAATAAGATTAATGAAATTATTAGTGAAATGAATGCTGAAGGAAAAGTGGTAACAGTGTATTCCTGTCCTAAAAATTCAAATCGTGTTGAAAAAAATGGAAAACCTGTTTTCTAAATTATACATCAATATCATCTTCCGGAGGTTCCGGCAAGTCAGGTTCAGCAACCTGCTTGGTAAGTTTTTCATTCAATTCTTGAAGCGTTATTGATTTATCCATTTTTTTCAAGGCATTAAGAACTGCGATTTTATAATCAGCATCAGCTCTGTTTTTAGGATTATCAACAATTTCACCTATTTTTTGACCTAAATATCCCATAACCACAATTGCAGGAACCAGTATAGCTGCCGTTGTTAAAATCGCATGTAAATCAATTGTGCCGACACGAACTATGCTTACAGTACCAATAACAATCATTGTTATTACAATAAAAAGTAGTCTTATATTTTCAGCATAACCCATTATTTATATTATTCATCCTTTCCGGATTTATTTAAATTTTCCATATCTTTTTTCATACAGAATTGTACCAGAGTCATCTTATCAATATTGCTTAAGCTTGTGAAGCGTCCTGAAATTGTATATAATCCGCCATCGCCTTTTTCAACCCTGATTAACTGATATTTACAATTTATAACCTGTTCATCACTCAACTTAATAGAAACATTGTAATCTTTTTCAATATCGATATTTTCAGTAGTTCTAACCTTCATGCCGCCCGCTGACAGGTCGAGGGTTCTAATTTTATGAACAACATCTCCATTTGTTAGTTCAAGGTCTTCAATAAATTTGATACGCGTAAATTTACGTCTTTGCAAGAAACGGTGTTTTACAGGATTGGCAATTGTTATTACATTATTTTCAAGATTTTGAATGTAAGATTCGAAATACAAATACCCGTTATCAGTAAAAGAATAAAAATCACATATATGGTTTACAATTAGTCCATCCGGCTTGTATTTTAACTCCATTCTGAAGCCTTCCGGCGAAACTTCAAGCACACGCCCTTTATTAGTTTTTTTAAAATCCTGCGGAACAATTGTAACTAACTGATTATCTTTTATAAGTTCTCTCATATTTTAAACCTTCCTATTTTATTACTATGCTTTTACCATCCCCACCGACTTAACCTTAACATTTGGACTTATCTCATTATATGACATAATTGCAATTTGCGGATATGTTCTTTCCACAAGTTTTCTAAACAACAGCCTTATAGGTGAAGAACAGAGAATTACCGGCTGGGTTCCTGTAGCTGTAATAGCTTTTTCCAATTCCAGATTCATCTTATCAAACATATTTTTTGTAAAGCTTGGATCAAGCGTTACGCTTTGACCATCCGGACTTGCACCTCTGGCAATTGTATTTTCAACATCAGGAGCAAGCGTAATTACATATAACTCACCTGTATCAGCAAGATTTTGCTTGCAAATATTTCTGGAAAGAGCCTGACGAACATGCTCTGTTAAGAAATTAGGATTCTTATTAATTTTTGCCTGCAGACTGATTGTTTCAAGTATAGTTTTCAAATCTCGCACTGCAACACCTTCTTTAAGCAGGTTTTGCATTACAATTTGAACATCTCCTACAGTAATATCTTTCATCATATCATTAACGTAATCTTCTGAAACTTCCTTTTTAAGATTATCAATAAGCTGTTGAACATCATATCTGGAAAGAATTTCAGAAGCGCATTTTTTAATCACTTCTGTAATATGTGTTGAAATAACAGCAGATGCTGAAACGACAGTATAACCTGACATTTCTGCCATATCTTTATCCTTGCCTTCAATCCATAGTGCAGGCAGGCCAAATGCAGGTTCAATAGCGTGAATACCATTAATTGCAAGATTTCCTACCGGATCACCAGCACACATTGCCAGAAATCTTTCGGGATAGACTTCTCCGGCTTCAAGAGCAACCCCCTTGAGCTTAATCTGATATGAGTTCGGTGACAATTGCAAATTATCTCTTACACGTATTGAAGGAAGTACAATACCTAAATCAAGTGCTGTTTGGCGTCTAATCTGTGCAATACGTTCTAGCAAATCTCCGCCCATTTCAACATTTAAAAGCTGTACTAGCCTGTAGCCAACCTCTATTTCTATTGTATCGACATTCAAAAGCTCCATAACACTTTCTCTTGTCGCTTTTGCTCTTTTTTCTTTTTTACCGAGCTTTTCCTGCTGTTCTTGCTGAACTTTTTCTGCTTCCTGAGTTTGTTTAATTTCTTTCTGGGTTTTAGATTTAAAATATGCCATACCACCGGCAATTGCGGCAATAGTAAGGAACGGCACAGTAGGCATGCCAGGAACTATCCCCATAAAACCAATTAGTCCGGCAACAACACCAAGCACTCTCGGATCAGAAAACATTTCCTTTTTAATATCCTGAGATAGTGACTCGTCTTTACCGGTTGCTCTTGAAACAATCAAACCCGTAGCTGTAGATATCAAAAGAGCCGGTATTTGAGATACAAGACCATCACCAACGGTTAAGATTGTGTATGTAGAAAGTGCCTGCTGAATATTCATATGGAGCTGTATAACACCAATAATCAACCCGCCTACAATATTAATAACAGTGATAACAATACCAGCGGTTGCATCCCCTTTTACGAATTTTGAAGCACCGTCCATTGTACCATAGAAATCGGTTTCTCTTTCTAATTTGCGGCGTCTTTCTTTTGCCTGATCCTCATTAATTAAACCTGAGTTTAAATCCGCGTCAATACTTAATTGCTTACCAGGCATTTTGTCCAATGTAAATCTTGCAGAAACTTCAGCAACACGTGTTGCACCACCCGTGATTACCATAAAATTAATCAAAACAAGAATACAAAATATTACAGCACCAACAACGTAATTACCTCCGACAACAAATTCACCGAAAGAACTAATTACATTACCGGCTTCTCCATTCAACAGAATAAGACGTGTTGAGCTTACGTTTAACCCAAGCCTAAATAGTGTTGCGATAAGTAAAACTGTAGGAAAAGATGAATAATCCAGAGGCTCTTGAGTATAAAGACAAACAAGAAGAATAACTACTGCAAGTGATATATTGATAGTAAGCAATAAATCCAGCAATGGTGCAGGAAGCGGAATTACCATCATGCAGACTATTACGACCAAGCCTATGGCAAGGACGATATCATTGTTGCTTAAAATTTTTGATAATTTACCTAATTCCATTAATCCTTTGCCTGTCTAACTTCAGGCACACCTCTCCACCAATACTATTTTATCATTATTAAACTAAATCGCACAATGTAAATATTTCTTAATATTAATTAGAGTCATGCTTAGAGCGGTATACGTATGCAAGAATTTCTGCAACTGCAACATACAAATCAGATGGAATCATACCATCAATCGGAACGGTATTATACAAAGCTCTTGCAACCGGTCTGTTTTCAACTATAGGTACATTATTTTCCTTTGCAATTTCTCTAATTTGAAACGCAAGGTAATCCACTCCTTTTGCGACGACAATCGGAGCTGGAGCTTTTGTTTTATCATACTTGATTGCAACCGCATAGTGTGTCGGGTTGGTTACTACTACATCCGCCCCCGGTACAGAAGACATCATTCTCTGGCGCGCCATCTGCATCTGGATAGATTTTATTTTGGCTTTTATTTTAGGATCCCCTTCTGTATCCTTATGTTCGTCTTTGACTTCCTGTTTTGTCATCTTAATTGATTTTTCGTACTCATAATTTTGATATTTCTTATCCAGATAACCCAGTACAAGCATTGCAAGACACATATTAATAATCATATTAATTAATATGGATAATATAATATTTAATGCAACAGGTATTTCCAGCCCTACAAGCCCTAATAAATCGCCTTTTCTGCTGTTAATAGCTGAATACCCGCATGCCCCTACTACAACTATTTTAAGAATCGATTTTGCAAATTCTACCATAGAACGAGGTTCAAAAGGATTGAACATTCTTTTTGCATTCTGAAGCATACGCTGAGGAGATATATTCTCAAGGTTGAATTTAGCCTTCTCTAAGGCAAATACATGCCCGACATCAAGTCTTATAATAAATATAGATGCTATTACCAGCAGAACGAAAAAAGGTAAAACAATAATGGCAAGGTACTTGAAATAAGGCATTAAAAGCCCCATTATATTATTAGTTTCAATAATTGAGTAATCGAGATGCGAAAACGTTTCTTTCATCATACTCTGTATATTAGATGACATGCTTTTAGCAAAAACACCTAACAACGCAATGCTTGCAACCATAACAAGAGCAGCATCCATATCTCTGCTCTTAGATACATTACCACGTTCACGCTCCTTGGTTCGCCGTCGGGTGGTCGCTTCTTCGGTTTTTTCTGCGGCATCATTTCCCATACTTTACATTATACCATTTAACAATTAAATTAATATACAGGATGAAATTTATTGATAAAATTAAAGCTGAATACTTTTTCCTAATTTTAGGAGGGTTATTTGGTATATTGTTTTTATTTATTACGCCGGTCTTTCAGGTACCGGATGAACCTATGCACCTTCTTAGAGCCTGCGAGGTAGCAAGCGGAGTTATTCACAATAATAAAGAAGGTGATATTACTAAAGATATACTGCCTAACAGAAAAATAGCTTTAAAACAAAATTACTCCATGTTTAAAGAGTTTAATCATAAAGAGCACTACACTACTTTATTTGAATTTAAAAATTTAAGTTATACACACAATAACAGCGGTTATTCATTTTTATTATATCTTCCCTCTGCGATAGGAATTAAAATAACATCTCTTATATCTTCTAATCCATATATTATTTTTTACGCAGCCAGACTATTTAACCTATTCAGCTGGCTTGCACTGATATACTTTGCAATAAAACTTACTCCGTTCAAGTGGCAATATATGATTTGTGCACTCTTTCCTATGACTGTTTATGAAGGAATGTCTATCTCGGCAGATAGTGTAAATATAGGTTTTGCTTTTCTTTATACAGCTTTTATTTTTCATTTTGCTTATGTTAAAAAAGCCTCTTTATCAGTTAAAGATATTATTTTATTAGCCGCAATGACAATTTTAAGCGTTTTCTTTAAAGGATTATTCATTTTATCACTGCTGCTATACCTTATTCCTAATGAAAAGTTTAGACTCAAGTACTTAATTATCAGCTTTCTTCTTGCGCTGGGAGGAATGCTTCAAGTGTTTGTAAGTGCAAATTCATATATTCTTATTGCTAACGATGTAGATATCACTGCTCGTAAACTTATGATAATAAATCAGCCACTATATGTTTTAAGACTTTTTGCAAATACTTTTTTACACAAATCTTCTTTTTATCTTCAATCAAGTATATTCAGACTTGGCTGGCTTGATATTGAACCAAATCCAATTCCTGTAGTTCTATTATTTTATGCTTATCTTGCCGGTTCCTGTCTTGATAAAATAAAAGTAAAAAACTCTGACAAATTATTAGTGTTAGCTATTAACGGAGGGTTTATCCTTCTTACTGTTTTACTCTATTATCTTACTTTTTCACCCCTTAATAACAATATTATTATTGGTGCACAGGGAAGATACTTTATTCCGTTATTCTTGAGCTTTGCAGTTGTGTGTCAAAATTCTTTAAATATCCAATCAGACAAATTAAAAATAAGCATACTTGCAATTATTTTATTCAACCTTATTTATGCTGCCTGCATAATTTAAAATATCAAGGCGATTTGTTCTAAAAATCTCTCAATTAAAACTGTTATATATTCTGCCATCGGGCGCATAAAAATCAGAGATAAAAGCAGACCCAGGTAAATTTTTAGCGGTAAAGAAACCATAAAAATATTCATTTGCGGCATCATTTTTGAGGTAAAACCGAGCAACACATCCGTTATAAATAAAACTCCAAAGATTGGCAGTGCAATACTCAGGCCTATATTAAACATCTGTCCTGTTATAGTTATTATATGTCCGACAAGTTCCGGAGATAATACAAATGAATATCCTACAGGCATTGTTTTAAAACTGTTGTATATTGCAGAAAACAGCCATTGATGTGCGCCGAGAGCTATAAAAAGCATAGTTGCTAAAAATGTATATGCTTGCGTAATTACAGGCGACTGCCCTCCCGAAGAAGGGTTTAAAGCCTGGTCAGCTGACAGCCCCATTTGAATTGCAAACATATTTACACCGAGCTCTACACCTACAAACAAAATATTTGCACAGTACCCCATTGCAAAACCTACAAAAAATTCTTTTATTAATATGACCGTTAGTGCCGGAACTGAATTTGGCACGACGAAGTGCGTGTTATACTGTACTATTGGAAAGAGGATAAAAGCAATCGCAGCGGCAAGCCAAATTTTAACCTGCATAGGAATAGGATATGTTGAAAACATGGGGGCAGCCATAAAAAGCCCGGTCAATCTTGTAAAAATTGCCATAAACAAAATTATATTAGCTGCTGAAAATAATACATCCAGATTAAACATTATGCCCCGCCGATTAACTGAGGTATCATATCCATAAATTCATTTACAGTAGTTATAAAAACACTGAACATCCAAGGCATAAGGAAAATCAATAAAAGAACACAGCCAACAATTTTAGGCACAAATGTCAATGTTGATTCTTGAATTTGTGTAACGGTTTGAAAAATACTGACAAGAAGACCGAGTACAACACCTACAAGAAGTATTGGGACTGAGATTTCCAGTGTTAAAATGAACATTTTTTGAAGAAGAGTTATTACTATATCCTGATTCATATTTTCCCTACCTTACAAAGCTTTCTACTAAAGATTTTACAACCAGATACCAGCCGTCTACCATAACAAACATAATTAATTTAAACGGCAGCGCTATCATAGTCGGCGGTAAGAACATCATACCCATAGATACCAGTACAGATGATACAACAATATCTATTACAAGGAATGGCAGGTAAACTACAAAACCAATAGTAAAAGCCGTTTTTAATTCACTTAGAATAAAAGACGGAAGCAGTACGTAAGTCGGGACATCGTCTTTATTCTTTGGTTTTTCAATCTTTGCCATACGTACAAAGAGCGCTAATTCCTTTTCATGTGTCTGCTTAAACATAAAATTTCTTACAGGCACAATCCCTCTATCCAGAGCAACCTGCTGGGTTATTTGGTTATTCATATATGGCTGCAGAGCTTTTTCATTAATTTCATTAAACGTAGGCGCCATTATAAAAAATGTAAGGATTAAAGCTAAACTTGTAATTACCTGATTTGGAGGCAGTGTACCTGCACCAAGAGCCTGTCTTGTAAGTGATAAAACAACAACAAGCCTTACGAATGATGTTGTCATTATCAAAATACTCGGAGCCAGCGTTAATATAGTTAACCATATTAAAATCTGCAGGCCGTTCGTAAAATCCTGCGGAGTGTTTGCTGTCTGCATGCCAATATTAATATTTGGAAACGACATTGCAGCCTCTGCCGGTACAAATGAAATCAATAACAGCCCTAAGCATACTCCCCAACGTTTAAAATTTAACCAATTCATTTATTATATTTCCTTAAAAATGACTATACCTCTAATATATGCTATCAAAGGTTATAAAGTCATGGCAAATCATTAAGTTTTATTTCAACAACATCAGGTATCTCAAAATCATTAATCTTTTTCATAGCTCTTGGTCTAAACTTCGAAAACTTTTTCTTAACCTCCGCAACTTCTTGATTATCATATACCTGAAATTTCTTTGCATATTGAAATGCTATTGTTCCGCAGTTTTTAGATTTTTCGTATTTAAAAATATTAAATTCTAGAACTATAGGCAGCTGATGCCCATCGATTAGTATAAAATCCAGCATGCCTGTATTATTTTCTTCGTCAGCTTCAAGAGAAGATGGGCAGTGAAAACTTTCAAGGTATTCCCGGAAGTTATATGCCTGCTCAATAGGAGAAAAAACATTAGGGAAATGGTGAATAGCAACCATCTCAGTCCAGTTATCCATATCTTCTCCGGCCTTATAATACTGATTATAAAATCCGTTATGCTCAGCACTTTTTTCACTAAAACGCAAGTAATACTCTTTGCCGTCAAAATTCAATTTATTTTCAGCATAAGCAGTACTAATCATTGTAAATATTATAAATAATACGGCAATAAGTTTTTTCATAAAATGAGAATAACACAAAATATTTTTACTTATCAACCGGCATTTACACGTGCAAGCAGTTCTACAGGTTCAGCCACAGCCGTACTGTAAATAATAAAATCATTATCCGGAGCAAAGTATTTACGCATAGCACTACGGTTTGTCACTTTTTCGAAACAAACAAACGAATCCACATTATCCTTCAAGTAGCCGGCAAAAATCCTCTGCTTGTGGGACAAGTTATAGTCCTTCAAGTTTTTGACGATATACATATAACTATATTATATAACATGTGTATAGAGTTTTGTATAATTTTTAATATTTATTTACAAATAATCCCCTTCTTTAAAAAGAAGGGGATTAAAACTTAGTATGCACCGCTTTCAACTTCTTCAAGTAAATCTTTCATTTCATTTTCCAAATCTTGATATTCGCCTGCATTGTCATAAGGTTCAAGCTGCTGTTTCAAATCTTCTTCAGCACCTTCATAATCTGTACCGTCGGCATTTTTATAGCTTGTATTTCCTTCATCGTCTACAAATTTGGTTACTGAATTACCTTCTTTATCAGTGTATAAGAAGTTGCCATCGTCATCCGTTACAGGATATCCTCTTTGAGCAAATACTTCTGCAAGACCTTCATAATCACTGCCATCAAGGTTTTCGTATACAGGATTACCTTCATCATCTGTTAAAAGATTTCCTTCTGCATCCATTCTCTGACGCAGCTGATCACCGTTTAATGTCGTAAATAATGGTCTTCCTGCTTCATCAAGCATTTGAATAGCTTTTGACTCATCAAGGAATGATGCATTTCCGCCCATACCACAGCCATAATTATGAGTTGTATCGGAAACGAGGTTCATTACTTTATAATCTACTTCATATACAGCCATAGCAAGTTTTTGCTCATCTGTCAACTCCATGCCTGCTTCCTGCATTTTTTGCAGTTTTTTGTATTCAGCTTTATTTATTACAGGTAATGACTTATCTTCATCATAAGAATATATTGCTCTCAAAGATTCATACATTTTATTTTGATAATATTGAACCATTTGTGTAATATATTCACGATATCTTACCTCATCGGCCTCAAGACGTTTTGTTACATCAGTAACCTGATCTTCATAGTTGAAATTCATATTAACATTTTTCAGACCTTCACTAGTATTAACAACATAGTTGCCGTCTGCATCTTTATATAATCCTGAAACCATTGTTTGACTTAGCTCTACGCACTCGACAATAATAGGAGTTCCAGAACATTCCGGCATTTCACCTTGATGGAATGTGGTTTCTAAATCAATTTCGTTATCAATATACACATCATTGTGGACTGTACCATCTTCATCTTCGTATAAATGCTGAACAACGCCGTACTGTTCATATACAGAAGGATCATACATGCCGTCCATTGTTTCAAAATCAAAGTTAACATTAAAAGTAATCATATCTGCAAGTGCAGGGTTAGCCTGAAGCATTGTTACCATTTTGTCCAGACCGGTAAGAGTACTTACTGTAACCTGATAGTTAGAAACACCTGTCGCAGGATCTGTAACCGGAGTTAAAGCATCAATACCTTCAATATTTAAAATATCATCAACCGGCAATCCGCCAGATAATTCATAAACTGTAACATGAGCATCATTCATGTACCAGCCGTACCAATCACCTTTAAAGTCACCATCGACATCAAGATTACCTTTGTACTCAGAATTACAAATTGCAATATAGGAACCGTTAACACATCCGATGAATCCGCCGGCTCTGCCAGTTTCCATTAAGAAAGAAATATCGCTGTCATCTTCTGCGTTATTCCATGAAATATCAACAGAGCTTTCACAATTATTAATTGTAATAATTGTTTTTCCTGCCTCACCAATAAGTCCGCCTGCTGCTTCTTCATCAAATACAATGTTTCCGCTGGTATTACAATTGGAAATCATTAAATCTCTTGTTGCAACACCCTCTCCAGTCGATGTATCTTTTACATAACCTGCTAAACCGCCTACAAAGTATTTACCTTTAGCATCCACAGCAGTATTAACATTTGATATTGAAGAATTTCCAACATCCACCGGTGTTCCATCCGGTAAGAAGTAAGAATTATCATTTATTACACCAACAAGGCCGCCAACACTTTCGTATCCGGCAACGCTTCCTGAAACATCAATATTATCAAAAGTTGTTCCGCGAGCAGTTCCTGCAACTATACCTACAGCAGAAGAGCCATTAATATAGTCATCAGGGGTTATTACATTAGCATTATTGAAACTTACATTTGTGATTGTTGCGTTTTCTGTTACACCGAAGAACCCGACATTTTCCGCATTATCACCGGCATTTATAGTTAAATTATCAATGGAATAGCCGTTACCATTAAATATACCTTTAAATGGATTATCAGCATCACCAACTGACTGCCAGTTTTCTATATCACTCAAATCCATATCACAGCCAAGGATATAATTTCCATTTAAATCAATCCCGCCATTTTGGAATATCTCTAAAAACTGTTCTTTAGATGTAATATAAGTATAACCTTCTTCTTGAACAAGTTTATCTATTTCTTCCTGTGATAAGTGCTCAGTTGCCTGCGTACCTTCAACCTCTTCAGCCTGTGCCGCAGCCTCTGCTTCCGTCAGAGCAGCTTCCGCTGCTTCTAATTCCTGAGTAGCTGCTGTAAGCTCCGCATCCGCTTTTTCTAAATTAGTTTTTGCGGCTTCTGCCTCATTTTGAGCCTTTTCAGCTTCTGCTCTTTCTGTTTCAGCCTGTTTTGCGGCTTCATCAGCTTCATTTACTTCTTTTTCAAGTTGTGTTGCCGCTTCATCAGCTTCTTGCTGTGCTTTTTGTAATTCTTGATAAGCCCTATCTACAGCTGATTGAGCACTTGCTATTGCACTTTCATCACCACTAGCCTGAGCCTGTGATAACTGATTTAAAGCATTACTATAAGCCTGCTGCGCTGTATTTACCCTAACATTAGCAGCGTTAACTTTTTCCTGAGCAGCTGTCACATCCGCAGCTTCTTTTTCTGATTTAGCAGCTGCTTGATCAGCTTCTGCAGCCTCTTTCTCGGCAGCAGCAGCGGCTTCTGCTTCTTTTGCAGCTGCATCGGCTTTAGCTTTCTCTGCAGTTTCTTTAGCCTGTTTTGCAGCTTCCTGCCTAGCTTTTGCTTGCTCTAAAGCATCTCCCGGATTGACACTTAAACTCATGAAAATCTCCTTTCAATATGTTTATACAAATAATATAACGGCATTTTTTTCTTGAACTTTAATAAATTTAGAAAAATGTTACAAAACTTAATAAAAAGTCAATTTTTTAAAGATTAAATACTTTATATATACATAAGAGATATTTAAGAGAGTAAAAGGAGTTTTAACAATGGCAATTGGCGCACGAGATTTTATTGACAAATTATTAGTAGAAAAGTATGCACAGGAAAAAGTAGACAATCATGACGAAGGCTCATTGGTTTCAAAAGTATCAGCAGATGATATGATGAGTGCAATGAATAGTTCTGCGAATAATTTCCGGACAATGCTTGCATTGAATAACCGTTTAACTATGGTATGCTACGGAGTTGTGGCTAAGTCTGCAAAATATGTCTGTACGGAAGAAGCTGCATAAGAGTGTAAATCCCCATATTTATAATATAATATTAGTATGGCTGTATACTTTTTTTATGGGGATGAAGACTACAATATAGAACTTGAACTTAGTAAAATGAGTTCAAAATTAAATCCGGACTTTAAATCAATGAGTCTGCAAACTCTTGATAATCCGGATTTTAGTACTTTAATTTCTGCTCTTAGAACAACACCTATGATGTTCGGTGATATGCTTATCATAATTAACGCAGAAGAGTATTTTACTTCTAATAAAAACTTTTTTGATGATGTAGAACTTTCAGAGATAGAAGATGCTCTAAAAAATAATCCTGAAACACTAAATATTGTATTCGTTCTTAAGCTTCCAAGAGATGAGAATAAAAAACCTGACTCCAGACGAAAGTTATATAAAATTTTATCAAAATACAATGTCAAAGAATTTCCGACATTTAAAACATACAAAACAGCTGAAATTGCCGGATGGATAAAAACACAGGCCAGAAACAAAGATATAAGCTTAAATGATGATGCCATATCTCTTCTTATTGAACAAATTGGAAATAATTTAAGAGAATTTGATACAGAGCTGGATAAATTAAAATTGATTGCGTATCCGGAGAAAAAAATTACTAGAAAAATGGTCGAAGAAATATGTATTTCTAATGAAGATTTATTTGGGTTTGCTGATTTAATTATGCAGGGAGAGAGGGATAAAGCTCTTTTAGAATTTAATAAACTGCTTGATAAAAAGCATCCGCTAGAAATTTTATCAGCAATACAAACAATGCTAAGAAAATGGATTATATTGAAGACGAAGTCTTCCTTATCCCCTGGTGAACTTTCAAAATTAACAGGTCAGCATGAGTTTGTCGTGAAGCAAACTTTGCAAAAACTTAAAAATACAAAAACAGCCGACCTTGTAAAACTTAAAGAAAATCTTTATGAAGCAGAGTTTAGAATTAAATCAGCCGAAGCAATTGATATAATATCGGAGGTGGAATGTGCTATTATCGGATAAATACCCTTTTCTAACCGAATATTTTACAAGGGCGCTAAGCACCAACGTACGTGCCCTGCCTCAGAGTATATTGTTTTATGGTAATGATGCTGATGCACAATTTACATTTGCAACAGAAATAGCAAGATTACTGAACTGTACATCGGACAAGTCTGATAATTGTGAGTGCCTGAATTGCAGGTGGATTAGAGAGAATTCTCATCCGGCTGTTCTTACAATATCAAGAATCGATAATAAACCGGATGATGACGACTCAAAAACAGTTATTTCTATTAAACAGTCACAGATGATAAAAGAAGCACTTGTTTCTGCATCGGAATTTCATCGTGTTTTTATATTCTGCGACAGGGATGAAAATGGAAATATTGCAGGACTTAATCCGCTTAATTTTCAGGCAGAAACGGCCAATTCTTTGTTAAAAATTATAGAAGAACCTCAGCCAGGAGTAACATTTATATTTTTAACACGTTATGTTGAAGATGTCCTGCCTACAATAATCTCAAGATCTCAATGTTTCTTTGTTCCGTCTTTTAAGGAGATAAACTACAGCTATAATTGTATTTCAGATGTCTTCACTGATTATTTCAGCCATAGTAGAAAAGATGTTTTTGACCTATCCCAGAAACTTAATGACCTAACAAAAGAAATTTCGATACAAGAAATTCTTAATGGAATTCAAAACTACATTCTTGCCGTATTGAAAACAAATCCTAATCGAACAGAATTAATAAAACATGTTGAACTAGTAGAAAATGCAAAACGTCAGGCTAAGCTTGGAATAAAATCTGCTAATATATTTGATGATTTATGCCTGAAGCTTATCAATTAGCCCTCGCCAGGAGGAGTAATTGTTGCAAGCAGATATGCATATACATGTAAACTGTAGAGGTACAATATTGATGCTGCAAAGTTACAAATTAAAACCTGCAGATATTGTATCTGTATTGGAATGGTCAATAGTATCAAACCGTACACAAACAGCCAGTTAAGAAGATAAAAAATTACAAAAACAAATGTATTTAATATATATTTACCCGGATAAGTGCCTAATAAATAAACAGCTTTACGAATGTTCCAAACTGCAAATACAGAATTTTCTTTTGCATAATTCCACAGCATTGCAGGAAGAAAAGCAAAAAAGAATACATACAACAGGTTATAGCATATTGCATAAATACTATGGAAATTACCTATTTCCAGCATAGGTAATGTAAATACACCTGTGAATGCTGTACTGAATACAAGCAATGCATATGGAAGCACCATCATGATAGAGGCAACAATAGAAGCAAACCCTCTCCAGATAAATTTAGCAGGTTTAAAATCCGGTAATGAAATTACAAAAACACTTTTTATCTTTCCTGAATATATATTGTTTGCTACAATATCAACGTCACGTGAAATGATGCTTGATGTAAGTTCCCAAAAATAACCTTGAACAACCAGCGAAGATGATATGTAAAAAATTGCAGCTAAAATTAACAATGTGTATTTTATGTAAAAATCATTTATCAAAAAAGCTGATACTGCATATAATACTAACGCGATTATAATCAGTAAAAGCATTGATAGAAATAGCTGTAATACACGCTTATTAAAATTTTCAGCCTTAAACATCCATATAAAAGGTTCAAACATAAATCTTCACCATACACTCAAGCCAGTATTAACGAGAAAGCGATATACTGGTCATCCCTGCATTTCTTGCACTGTCCATCAACTTTACAACAGCCCCGTGTTCTGCATTATCATCGACCTGAATTAGCAAACCATCAGGATAATCTTTAATATGCTGCGCCACAGTTTGCTCAAGACTTGCTGCTGCAATTTCTGTATCATTAAATAAATATCTGTTGTCTGAAGTAACAGTAAAATTCATAATTTTGGAATCTTTAGCAATCTGTTCCTGATTAACTACTTCTGGAACAGCCAGATTAAGCCCCTGCTGATCAAGCAAAGGTGCTATTACCATCATTATAATCAGTAATACCAGAAAAATATCTGTCAACGGTGTTATATTTATTTCATTAAAACTATCACGCATTATTCACTCCAATTGTCATATTGATTATCTTGAGGCAGAGGTGTTGTATCTATACTTTGCGCTTCCTCAAGTTTCTTCTGGTCTTTTTTATTAAGAGGTTCACCTGCTACAATGAGTTTTTTATAATGAGCATCCTGAGCAGCATCCATTATATCCATTATAATAGAGCTTTTCACCTTTTCATCTGCCTTAACAACCACTTCTGCTTTCTCATTATTACCCTTTAAGGCTTCTAAATCAGTTGAAAGCATACTGATAGATGAACGTTTGTCGCCGACATAAACCGTACCGTCTTTAGTTACAGATACCGTTACTTTTCCCTGCTCAATTGCAGTTCCGCTGTTAACCTCTGGAACGGAAATCGAGTTATCAACTGATTGAAATGTTGGTGCAACAACCATCATTATAATCAATAGCACCAGAAAGATATCTGTAAGCGGTGTTATATTTATTTCTGTAAATAAGGCTTTTTTACCAGTTTTTATACCCATTATTTTATCCCTTGATTATCCCAGAGCTACGCTTGATTGAGATTTGATGCCTGATTCTTCTTCAGAGTCAACAAAGCTTAAGAACAATAGCTTAATTAGCTGGAAATCATCCTCAAATCTTCTCACAGTAGATTGGAAAGTGTTATAACAAACAACAGCAACAATTGCAACACCAAGACCGAAGGCAGTAGCAATCAATGCAGACCCAATCCCCATTGCAACAGCTGCAGATTGGTTCCCTTGAGATGCCAAATCTTGGAATGTATACAAGATTCTTACAACGGTACCGAATAACCCTAAGAAAGGAGCTACACCGCCGATTGTACCTAAAATAGTCAATCTATGTTCTAATTTTCTTGTTGCCAGTGCAGATGCAATATCAAAAGATCTAGAAAACCCTTTTTTCTGTTCTGAAAGAATTCTAACACCCTCTTCTGTAACTTCCCCAATAATACCACCGCACTGTACCGCAAGATTTTGAGCACCCATAAGATTATTTTTTGCTAATTCTTTCTGTAATTTTGGAATAAATTCAATTACGTTTCTTTTATTAGCATTGTAAAAAGCTGCCCTGTCAATTGCGACTGTCAATGTTAAGATTGAACATACAAGTATCGGCAGTAATACCGGCCAATCTAACTGAATTGAATGTAGTAATAGTTCCATAATTTTATCCTCTTTTCTCTATTTAATATCTTGATGCATTGAATACGTTATAATCAAATGTAAATTGTATATCAATACTTTGTCCTTTGAAATCACCCGGCAACGGTCTGAACGGAGCAGTAAGCTCCACTGCTTTTAAAGCGGCCTGATCGGCTGACGGCATACCTGATGATTTTTGAACTTTACAAGACAACAATCTACCGTCACGTGCAATCTTAAATAATAGAACAACACGTTTACTTTCATTACCTTTTGGAGGATCCCAATTTAGTTTAATTCTTCTCTGTAATTCTCTCATATAAGGTCCAAAGTCAGGTTCTCTAAGAGCATCAATACCAGGAGCTCCTCCGCCTCCACCAGGGTTACCAACATTACCGGAGCCATTAGAACCTCTTGCCAATTGTCCGCTTCCGCCGCTTGCAGAAGGAGAAAGCGAAGGTCTTGGCGCATATGAACTACCTTTTGAGCCGCCTCCTGAAGAAGCTGCTCCAGATTTTGAACCAGCAGGTGCTGATGTTCCACCTACAGGACCTGTAGAAAGGGTTTTACCAACCGGTGCACCTTTAGGTGCAGGAACAGTAAAGCTAGATGATGGTTTCGGCGTCGGCGCCGGAGCAGATATCGGCCTTGATGACGGTCTTGCTGTCGGCGGAGCCGGTTTTGCTGGAGATGGTTTATTTTGAGCTGCTTGCTGCTGTGTTGATTTCTTTGGTGCTGGTGTCTGTTGAGCAGGCTTTTTAGCAGGAGCTTTAGCCTGCTGTGCAATTTGCTTTTGCTGTTGTTTTATTATTTTATTAGCACTTTTAGCAGCTGCAGAAGGTTTTGCAGGTTTACTCGGAGCAGGAGAAGGCATTGAAACCTTTCTTTTCGGATCATTAATACCGCCGCTGCGAGAATTCATATCAGCACGATTCCGGGTATTAGGATCTCTGGGTTTAGCTTCTTTATCAACAAGAACAAACTCTATATCTTTCTTTAATTGAGCTTGCGGCTTTTTGAAAAGACTTAAATTTATCCCCATTAATGCCAGCGCCACAGTAATTAGCCATATTAGCAATACCGCTGCAGGATGCAATGCAGAAGAAATCGCAAGTGATTTTTTTATAGGAATTACTTCTGGTTTGCTTGTTACTATTGAAGGTAATACATACTCTTCAATATCCTTGTCCTCTTCATCGTCTAGTATAAAACTTTTATTATTAATTAATGACACTTTACTTTTCTCTCTTATATTACCCTTTTAGAATAATAAGTTCTAATATAAATTAAATTAACCTACTTACTAATTTTCATAACTATAGCTTGAAGTTGAAACTGTAATTGGCTGTGTTAACATCAAATCAATGCATGAATTAGCAGGAATTTCGACTTCATTACCTTTATCCCATGCTGATTTCACTAAACCGCCGCCTGCGCCGACTGCAGTTCCCAGCGCAGTACCTCTGCCAAGATCGCCCCCTGCAAGAGCACCAAATACCAATCCAGATAATGCTCCTACTGCTGAACCAGCTGCTACGTCTTTTGCATACTCTTTTGTAACATCAAGTTTTGTTCCGCCTATTAATACCCCTGTATTATCGTCTGTCTTTATTACAGCTGATATAGGAATTTGAGTTCCGTATGGAGTGAAAATCTGTGTAAATCTTATACTTAGTTTTCCATTCATACTGCCTCTTTTAGCTTTTGAAGCCTCAATTACAGTACCGGAGATAGTACTTCCCGCAGGTGCAATAAGCTTGTTGTTATAATAAAAATCAGAGTTTAGCGCCATTGTCACAGTTTGCCCCGGTGAAGCATTCGCCGATGACAGAGGCGCTGTTAGCATTGCCGGAAGGGCTGTTCCTGCCGGAACCATAACTACATTACCATGCAAAGGCTGACTTGAACTGTACTGCATTGGCTGCTGTACATACTGACTGTTATAAACAGGCTGTGTCTGAGTTTGCTGAAAAGAATAGTTAGAAGCAGCATAAACTGTATTTAATGAACACAGAGATGCGAGCATGAGCATTGCAATCAATTTATTATTCATTATAAAACCCTCCCCTTATTACATTTTATTATCAATGAGATATTTGTCAATTTATTAATGTGTGTGTCATGTGAATAGGCTCTGTCAAAACAACTATTAAGTCAGCTCCTGATGATATTGTTACATGTTCACCCATTTTCCTCTCAGCCCCCGGAACGCATTGCAGTGTTCCCATAGCTCTGAACATTGCCCAACGTTGATAATGAGGCATTTTTATATATTTTGCAGGAGGAGTTAAACCGCCTCCAATAATATTATTATTAGAAGTATATATATACGCCTTGATTGGAATTTCATATCCGTCAGGAAGGTACATTTTATTAATAAAAACACGCATTGCAGCATTTGTACCGATTATTGGCTCATTTTTTTTATCAATGTAGCCTGCAAGTTTTGTCCCAGCCGGAATTACATCTTTGTTATACAAATAAATATCCAGAGTTGTTTCAAAATAAACTTTATCACCTTCTTCACAATATGCTGTAGAGAACTCCTGCAGGGATATAACAGGCAAATGAGTACCTGCAGGAATATCAAATTCATCATAATCCCTTAGTGCAACTTCTGCAGCAGAAGAAAAGCTAAATAACATTAATAACAAAATGACAATAAATTTTTTCATCAATATTATTATATAATGCTTTCTGATAAATTGTAAACAAATCAGCCGTTATCTTTAGCATTCAAATACTCTTTTACAAGATTAATAGGGGTTGCAAACCCGATTCCAATATTAGATATATTGTTATCAGGATTATAAATAGCCTGATTTATACCAATAATTTCACCTCTTTCATTTAAAAGAGGCCCTCCTGAGGAGCCGGGGTTAATGGCAGCATCAGTCTGTATACGATTCTTCGCATAATCAATTCTGGAAACAATTCCCTGTGTCAGAGTACCGCTGAAGCCGAATGGATTCCCGATAGCAAGCACTTTTTCTCCGACTTTGACCTTCTCTGAATTACCTAGTTTAACTGTTTTAAAATTTCTTTTGGCATCAATTTTTAAAAGTGCAATATCCTTATTATCACCAAGACGTTTAAGAACTTTTGCCGTATAGTTTTGCCCATTATTTGTTGTGACAACAACAGCGTTACCTACATCAACAACATGAGCGCTGGTTAATATTACTCCGCTTTTATCAATAATGCAGCCGGTTCCGCATGACAATCCATCTGATAGTTGTGAATCTACTGAAACTATTGCCGGATTGATTTCTTCATAAATGGCTACAGGATTTTTGCTTATCTTACTAAAAGAAAAAACTGGCAGCGATACCAGAGTAAATATAAATAATAACAGAAGCTTTTTATATAACATACACATCTCCCGATTCTCTTAAGATATTTACAAATAATCTAACTACATACAATTGTCTGATTAAAACCCCGATGTCTATATATTGCCAGTATTCAAATTTTAATGTATAATAAACGAGATGTTTATCACAATCGACACAGAAGGAGAATATTTATGTCAAGAATTGAAAGTTTTAAAAGAGCTTTAAGTGAAAAAAGAGCTGTAAAAATCATTGCAGGTATTGATAATTTTGATGTAGAAAACGTAAAAAAAGTTGTTATGGCAGCATCTAATTCAGGCGCAAGTGCAATCGATATTTGTGCTGATACAGATATTATTGCAATGGTAAGACAAATGACAGATTTACCGTTGTTTGTATCATCAGTAGTTCCGCAAGAATTGGCACATGCAGTTATTCTTGGTGCTGATGCAGTTGAACTTGGAAACTTTGATGCTCTTTATAAAAAAGGACAAACATTCACTGCATCTCAAGTTCTTGAACTAGCAAAAGAAACTAAAGAATTAATTGGAAATGATGTATTCTTCTGCGTTACAATTCCTGGTGAACTTGAAATTGCCGAACAAATTGAATTAGCAAGAGAACTTGAAGCACTGAACATTGACCTTATACAAACAGAAGGCCACTTCTCTAATGAAACTCCTTCTAATGGTGTAAGAGGTTTAATAGAAAGAGCTGAACTTACTATTTCTAATACAATTGAACTTTCAAGAAATATTGAACTTCCTATTATGACAGCTACAGGCATCAACCCTACAACAGCTTCGCTTGCATTTGCTGCTGGAGCATCTGCAATTGGATGCGGCTCTTGCGTAAATAAACTTGATTCTGAAATTTCTATGCTTGCTGTTTCTAGAAGTCTTGTTGAAATAGCTGAAAGAAATGCTCAATATACAGTTGAATTAGTTTAAACTTTAATAGTAATAAAAAAAAACGTCCTTATATGTTAAGGACGTTTTTTTTATTACGAAATGTAACAATTTTAAAGAATTATTAAAGTTTT